>Ga0210040_10000282_pt1 | contig 88814 bp, 68 predicted proteins | sample CryGeyCG12114_NA_FD_185462 | JGI IMG/M metagenome (GOLD analysis project Ga0210040, IMG submission 185462) | Groundwater microbial communities from aquifer - Crystal Geyser CG19_WC_8/21/14_NA (SPAdes) (version 2) | ecosystem: Environmental > Aquatic > Deep subsurface > Groundwater | place: USA... | reverse complement strand
ATTCCATGAAGGTTCTTTTAGAGTATCCGGCAAGGTCTGCAGCTTGTCCAAGAGACAGTTTACCCATTTCGTAAAGTTGTGTAGCAAGTAGCATGGTTGCCTCTCTTGGCGTTATATCTATTGTCTCAGGCAAGTTAATTACTAAGGTCTTCATGTAAGAAAGTTACGATTTTTTTCTGACTTTTGTTGATTTTTAGGCTTGCCCCTAACTACTGTATATACACATTAATAGCATTTATATCGCCTTTGACAGTAGGGATTAGTATTTGTTTAACTTACTAAAAAATATTATGTTATAATTGCCGGCCATTTCTGTGTTTGTTCTGCTGGGTGCGTATATACAATTTGTCTTAACTTGTTTTAAATATATTACCAATCTTAGATATTTAACCCAATTAAGGCGCTACTTATTTCTCCGCGTATATGAGATAACATGAGGCTAAATTGCTTTACCAAAAGCGGTGCTTCACTAAATTTAGAATACGTGTTTGCTTCAGGCATTCATTGGCCTAGGCGGGCACAGTTAGATGAACTGATTATATACTATATGAAGCTAATAACTAATCGCTAACCGCTACTTACACCCCATTAAACCAATCTTTAAATTCCTGTACGCGTTCGCGGCTCACTACTATTTCTTTATCGTAGTCTATGTGCAGCCGGATGAGCAGGCGGCTGTTAGAATAGACAATGACGTCTTTGATGCAGTTAATATTTACCATAAAAGAACGGTTTACCCGGAAAAACAAGGCGGGATCCAGCAGGTCCTCCAGTTCTTCCATTTTGTAATCGATAATATATTTTTTGCGGTTTTCGCAGAGTAAAAATACGTTCCGGTCCTCGGCGTAAAACAAAGTTATATCGGTGGCCGGCACCGAATGGATATGCTCGCCGGTGCGCACCATAAACCGGTTTTTATAGTTTTTCTTTTGCAGTAATTGCAGGGCTTGTTCCAGGTGCGAAAGCGGCGGAGCAGTTATGCTCAGGTTCTTGCGCAAATTTTCTAACTTATGCAGGCTGCCGGCCAGGGCATCGTAGGTAATTGGTTTTAGTAAATAATCAATGCCGTTGCCTTTAAAAGCCTCAATGGCGTATTCGTTAAAAGCAGTGGTAAAAATAACCGGCTGCTGTAAAGTTGTTTTTTTAAAGATATCAAAACTTAAACCATCCGTAAGCTGCACGTCCATAAAAATCAGGTCCACGTAGTTTTCTGCTTTGTTTAACCAGGTTACGGCCTTTTCCACACTGCCCAGTTTGTCGGCAACCACAATGGTGGGGTCGTACTTTTTAAGGTGGCGCTCTAGTTTTTCGGCAGCGGGTATTTCGTCTTCAATAATCAGAACTTTCATGGGGTAAATAGTTATGGGTTATAGGGCGGAATAATTAAGGTTAAATAACAGTTGCTTTGGGTTTGAGCGGCATTAAAGCAGTTACGGCGTTTTATTTAAATAACATTTTAGCTTTCCCGGACTGAGCCGGAAATGAAGGGAGGTGGTTTAAATTTTATTATTGGGTTAATGGCGATTGACTCAGTTACGTATTCGGAGCGGCCGCTCCGGCTTAAATTGGTTACCGGCGCTTCTTTAGAAGCAGACTGTAAAAAAGGAATCCGGATGGTTACCTGGTTTTGGCTTTCGTTATATTCCAGCGGCTGCTGGGTAAAAAAGCCGTAAGACTGGCGCAGATGGGTAATTAAATCGGGACTGGTGGCGGGCGGTAATAATAGTTTTTCGTTTAAATCGTAGTGCCAGACTAATTGCCCCAGCGAACCTATTTTGAGATAGAGCTGTAAGGGTTTGCGGGCGGAAATAAGCGAGCGGGAAATGGCTTGTTCGGCCAATTTCTGTAAGGTGCCCGGAATAAGCTGTTTGTTAAAAATATCAGTATCTATTTGCAGGTGCAGCCGAATCTGGCCTTTGTACGAATAATTATACAGTTCCACTACATTTTCGGCGGCTTGTATTTCCTGCTCCAGCGGCGCTAATTCGTGGCGGCGGTATTCCAGCGAATAACGGTATATTTTAGAAAGGCAGTTAATAAATTTGTCGGCCTGGTCGGGGTTGTGGTGCACCAGGGTAATAAGCGTTTCCAGGCTGGCGTACAGTAATTGGGGATTGATATCACTTTTGAGCGCTCCCAATTGGTATTCCATTTTTTCGCGCAAAGCAGTTTCCTGTTCCAGGCGCCTCTGGTTAAAATGATTCAGGTAAAAAATGCCAAAATAAACGGCGGTATACAGCAGCGTGGTAACGAAGAAAATCAAATTAAAAACAATAAGCTCAACCTGAAAATCGGGGTAGCCAATGAGTAAAACAAAATAAGCTGTTACGCCGCCCGAAATAACGATGAAAGCGCAAAACAGGTTGGTCGCCAGGTAAATAAAAATGCGCCGCCGCACGCTTCTGAACTCCGGAAACAAGTAGTTGATAAACCGGAGCACCAAACTCAAACTTTCGGAAAGAGCATAGGTTAGCACCACGCAAAAAAGGGCTTCCTGGCTAAAAAAGTTGTTTTCTAACTGACTGATGCCATCAAAAATAAGTAACACCAGCACATACACCAGTAAGCCGTAAAAAAAAGGAAATAAAATCCGGAACAGCGGGTTATGGGTAAAGATACCTTTCATTTGGCGTACGATAGTGAGGTATATAACAAAGGCAGCTCTACTACAAAATCATCGGCTTTTACTACCGAAATAGCCGCCTGGGCATAATACTGGTACCGTTGCCGGATATTCGCCAAACCTATCTGGTAAGATTTCGGGCGGCTGGCCGGGCTTAAAATATTATTGCTGACGGTGAGTAAATTTTTATCGGACAAGTAAATCCGGATATATAGCGGCGAATCGGGGGAGGGCGCATTGTGCTTAACCGCGTTTTCCAGTAAAAGCTGTAAGGTAAGCGGCGGAATATTGCTGGTATAGGTGCGGCGCGGTAACTCCAGCGACAAGTGTACGGCGGGGCCGAAACGCGCTTTCAGCAGAAAAAAATAAGCCTGTACAAAATTAAGTTCTTCGCTTAAAGGTACCAGTTGTTTATCCTGCGTAGCCAAAATATATTGGTAAGTATGCGCCAGCTTCCGGATAAACTGCTCCGCTACTTCCGGATTGGCATACATGATAGACGAAATGGTATTGAGGCTGTTGAATAAATAATGCGGGCTTAACTGGCTTTTTAATACTTCTAACTGCAAAGCCAGTTGCGTGCTGGCCACTTGTACCGATTCTATCTGCACCGCCGCGTACTGGTTGTAAGAATACAGGGTGAAATCCAGGATGGTATAGATTAAAATAATTACCACTCCCAGAATAATCAGTTTAAGAAGAGCATCGTGGTATGTTTTGTAAAATGCCGTTGGGTTCAGGTCTTGCCAGTGCAGGAATAACCGGAGCATGCCGTACGCCAATAAAAATATCCATAAAGCCATTATAACCAGCTCCACCATAAAACGCAACGCCGTGGCCAGGTGCCAGGGCGCTTTCTGGTTTAAAAACCGGCTCAGGAAAAACATACCTAAACCCGCCACATTACCTAAGATTAAACTAAATCCGAAATACTTTATTTCGCTTTCAGTTAACTGCAGCTCGCCTTTTTCGGAATAGAAAATATACAGGAACAGCACCGCCCCAATCAGGGTACTGAAAAAGAAAGCTAATTGCAGCCGGCGGTTTAATCTCATGCGGGTAGTATGTACAATAACAGAATGAATGATTGCGTGAATAAATATTTGATAGTAAGCTTTTTCCCTTCTTCATTAGCTTTAACTAACTTTATCTTCTTACTTCGGATTAAATAAGTTAAAGCAAAATTAAACACCGGGCAGGCTAAGCCCAGCCGGTGCTTTTTAATTTATTCCAGGCCATCTATTGCTTTGCGGAATTCGTAGTCCGAAGTGATAGTTTTGGCTGTTTTTACATAAGCGGCCCGTACCTGCGCATTATCCATTGGTAAAGCCGGTTTCATCTTTTGTAAAGTCCGGCTTTTCTCGTAGCTGGAGTTAATGGTAGATACTACCGGCAACACCTGTAAAAAATTTTGCGGCGTTAACTTACACTTGGTTACCAATGCAGAAAGGGCCCGGGCTTTCTCGTAATCGGTGCTCATGGTGTTAATGGTACCTACCAGTTCGTGGAAGTTTACACTTACATATTGGGGGTTGGCCATTAAGGTAGTTAATACCCGGTTTTTTTCGTAATCGGAAGAAACGGTACGTAAAACCACAATTACTTCTTTTTGCGCCGGGGGGGGGAGCGTCTGATTTACAACAATTTGTTTTAATACTTTGGCTTGCTCGTAATCCGAAGCAATATGGGTAACGGCCGGTAAAACGCGGGAGAAATTAGCCGGACTTATTTTTTCGTTTTGCAGGATAAAAGATAAAAGTTTGCCTTTTTCATAGTCCGAAGACATGTTGTTAATAGCCGTTAGATATTCCTGGTTAATCTTATCGTTTTGCAGGTACCGCGGCGCTACCTGCCGCAACAGCTTACCTTTCTCGTAATCCGAACTTATCTGGCGGTTTACCTGGTTTATAACTACTTTCAGATCATTTTCTTTTAAAGCCGGCAGACCTACCAGGTAGTTGAAATAAATACCTTGTACCCGCTCATTTTCTATTGCATTTATTGCGGCCAGCACGCCGTTTAACCCCGATTTGTTGTAAATGCGTCTTACCCGGTCCTCGGCCCCGATGCCGGTAGTAGCAATAATTTCGGGCAAAGTTTCCTGTAACCATTGGTGGCCGGCAGGTACGTAAGGTTCTTCGGAGCGGCCTACAAAATATTTCCGGCTTAAGGCGCCGTTAGAGCCGCTCTGAATACAGATTTCGCGTTTGTTGCCGAAGGTGGTTTTGCTGTATTTTAAAAAACCGCCGGGCGAAATGCTTTTTATATCGCGTTCGTCATCGGTAAAAGTAATGGTGCCATTATACGACAATACCACCGAAGTACCATTATTGGTATACACGTAAGTAGCGTAGGCCTGCGGCGTTTGGCAAACCGTATCGGCTTCCGGATTTGTTTGAGCCCTTAAAAAAGGAGCGGCGGCTAGTTGAAAAGCAAAAGCCGGATATATAAAAACACTTAAAAGCAGGGCGCGCATAAGCTTTCGAAGAGGAGTAAATGTTTTCTGCATCAGTAATGGTATTAAATATAATATTTGTACCAATATTCGGCAGCTTTTTGCCCGAAAAAAAACCGGAAGTAGTGAGTTGTATAAAAATGTACCCGAACTGTAGGGGAGGTGCAGTAAAAAGAAAAATAAGCTTTAAATTAATTTAGCAACCCGGAACAAAAAGGATGGACGCGAAAAAAGGAAAGATATATATAGAAGATGAATATTTGCGTAAAAGCTAGGAAAAGAAGCTTGTATAATGTAACTTGAATAAACTGTTTTAAAGACCTTTGCCCAGGTAAATCTAATGAAAACCGAAACTTATACCGCCAGTCTGGATTCGTTTACTAAAACCATGACCTGGTTTGTCGTTATTCTTTTAGCCGGAGTGGCAATTAAGAGCGTAACCGATATAGCCAATGCCGCCGGAGATCTAAAAATTATCGCCGTGCAGGGAGGCGTGTTGCTTTTACTAGTCTCTATTTTGCTGGGGTCTTATCTTTTTAGTCCGCAGGCTTATGTATTGCAGGCCAACCAACTGATTATTAAAAGACCTGCTCTGGATAAACGCATTTCGTTGGCCGACTTGGTGGAGGTGAAAATTTTGCAAGAGAATGATAGGTCCTGGACAATCCGCACCTTTGGCGTGGGTGGCTTATTTGGGCATTACGGAAAATATTACAATTCTGCTTTGGGTAATTTTACCCAATATGCCACCCGGCGTAATAACCAGATTTTCATTCGTACCTATCGGGGCAGGAAAATAGTTATTACGCCCGACGATTTAGCCTTAGCCGATAAATTACAGGCAACCAAGCTGCAATCAGCTTAACACTATATCCGCATAATATTATTTATAGCTGTTTAGGTAACTGTACTGGTATAAATGCAGTATTAGGTGCAACCTTATACCTGCACGATTCTGGGTTTGCACCCGGAGCGTAGCCGGCATTTAAATAAACAGATGAAACAACGGGAAGTAACCGATAAAGAAAATACCACTTGGACCTGCGTACAGGCCTACGGAGCCTTAGAAGGAAAAGCCGGCGAAAAAGCCGCCGCCTTAGCCGAAACCGAAGCCGGAAAGGTGCCGGTAGTTTGCACCCCCAGCGGCGGAGCCCAAACCGTACGCTTAGAACTAGCTAAAGATTGGTTTGATAACCTATCGGCCGAAGATCTGGCAACTGCCATTACAGCCGGACAACAGGAACAATAAGCTGCTGGTTCTTTAAATTTCGCCCAACCAGATAAACTAAAATTGCAGATTCCTTTAGTTTTTTATCCCGGGCTACAAAGCCGGTGCCTTGGCCAGAACAAGCGACTAAATATTATCTTGTAAATGCACGTTTAAAACGTTGAACTAAGATGATGGCACGGGCGTCCTCGCCTTATCATAGCGCAGGTCTCTGGCCTGAGTAAATAAAGCATAAATCATGGTCGTGGCCGGGGCTAGAAGTAAATATCACGAGCGAGAACGCGCAGTAGTTGACCTTTCTAATAATACATTATTAAAGATTTCTATCTATTACTTAATAATTGCTGTTACGCAAAACTGGTAAAGGGCTGATGTATTATCATCTATTACCGTCATACCAAAAGGACCTAACCAATAAGCACGATTAAATCTCTACGGAGAATAACGGTAATAGACTCAAATATCTTTCATTTTTCTTGTCTCTAATGCTTTTCGTGTCATCAGCTAATCACTGCTGGTTAAAACGCATTACAAAAAGTTAGGAATGTCTATTTTCTTGGAAATACGATAGGCGGCATTCATTAAACCTACGTGGCTGTAAGCTTGCGGGAAGTTGCCCCACTGGCTGCCGGTTCGGGCATCTACGTCTTCGCTCAACAAACCCAAATGATTGGTATACTGCAATATTTTTTCAAACTCCTGGGCGGCATCATCCAGGCGGCCTACACAAGCCAGTGCCTCAATATACCAGAAAGAACAAATAAGGAAAGTAGTTTCGGGCATACCAAAATCATCGGCGTGGCGGTAGCGGTAAAACAATCCTTCGGGCGTTTTCAGCTCTTTTTCCAGGTGGCGTAAATGGCTACGGGCCAATTCGGAATTCGGGTCCAGGTAGCCCATCATAATAAGCTGCATGGTGCTGGCATCCAGATGCGGAGAGCCAATAGCATTGGTATACACCCCGCGTTCTTTATCCAGGCAGGCTTCAATTTTAGCGGCTGATTCCTGAACTAACCGCTGCGCCAGAGCAGCCATTTTATCATCTTTCAGGTGAAGGCCAATTTTATACGCCGCATTAGCCCCGGCCCAGTGAAATAAAGCCGTGTAACAATGGTATTGACTAATATGGCGGAACTCCCACAAGCCGGCATCGTTCTCGTTCAGGTATTTTTCCAGCTTATGTAAGGTGTTATACACCAAACTGTGCGATTCTTTTCGTTCGGCACCAATAAAACGGCTGTCCACGTACAGCGGCAGCAAGGCTACTAATACCTGGCCGTACACATCGTTCTGAATATGGGTGTAAGCATCGTTGCCCACGCGTACCGGCCGGTTGTTGCCCAAATAACCTTCCAGGTCCAGTTCTCTTTCCACCAGCTTCTCGGCGCCGCTAATAGAGTATAAAGGCTGAAACCGCTCCTGCGCATTAACCGATACATTGGCAATAAAATGAAAATAACGCTCCATTTCTTCAAAGTGGCCAATATTATTAAAAGCGGTTAGGGTATAATAAGTATCGCGCATCCAGCAAAAACGGTAATCCCAGTTACGGGTACTGCCGGGGGCTTCGGGTAAGCTGGTGGTACTGGCCGCAATAATAGCCCCGGTATCTTCGTACTGGTGAATTTTTAAAGCCAGCGCCGACCGGATAACAATATTCTGGTAATAATTGCTGATGCTGGTGCTTTTTACCCATTTGCGCCAGTAATCAATGGTTTTGGTCAGAAAATTTTCAGCTGTATTAATCAAAGCAGCTTCCATGGGTTCGCCGTAGGTAAGCACCAGGTATTTGGTCTCGTTTAATACAAAATACTGGTCCTCCATAATATAAGTTAGGGAGATATTGGTCGTTAGCCGGATTTGCTCATCCAGACCCAGGTAACTAATATGGTTGCTGCCCTGAAACTGTTGCGGCTTTATACTGCCATAGCCACCCACCGGATTGCAGGTTACTTTTACTTGCGGATGACCCGATAAAGGCTCTATTTTCCGGATCAGCATTAAAGGTTTAAAATACCGGTCGTTTTGCTGGAAACGCGGCGCAAAATCCGTTACTCGGTAGCGGCCGTGTTCATCCTCAATTTCGGTGCATAAAACGTTGGTGTTTTCTATGTAATACTGATGCGAATCGTAATTTTGACCGGAAGGCCGGATAGCAAATTCGCCGCCTTTCTGGCTGTCGAGCAAGTTGCCGAATACAAAGCTGGAGTCGAAACGCGGCCAGCACATCCAGGCAATGTTGGTGTCTTTACGAATGAGAGAAAGAAAAGCACAATTGCCAATCAGGCCAAGGTCGTAGGTATGTTTATTCATGAATTTAACTTAGCTTATTATAAAAAGCTTTATCTAACGGAACACACCCGGCAGGACAGATAAAGCAGGCACATAAGGGCTTTTACCCGGAATAAGGCAAAGAGTTGCTTTGCTTGGTAATATAAAGGGGTCGGCACTGCCTGGTTGGTTAATAAAGTACGTTAAAACCCTTGTTTCTAAAGTTATTTTAAACAAAAAATCCTTAGCGGGTTACCGGCTAAGGATTTTTTTATTCATCTAATTAAAAATATTAATGCATCCACTTCGGACAAATAACGCCGGCTTTGTTAAATAATTTAAGCCCCAGGATAATTTCGTGGGAGCCCGTATTGGTAATACTCAGGTTAGATGTATTATAATCGTAGGAGTAGCTTACATCAAAGATGGTGTTGATGTTAACCCCGGCCATACCCGCCAATGCATCTTTGTTCCGGTAAGTAGCGCCTACCCAAACCCGGTCGGCGAAAACACCCCGGAGGCTAAGATCTACCGAAGCCGGACTAGGATTAGCAAATTTAAGCATTACCGACGGGATCAGGGTAATATCCTGGTTGAGCCGTATTTTGTAGCCGCCGGTAGCAAAAAAATGCTTTTGCAGTACCCCGTCGGTAGTCTCATCTTCACTGGGATTTAAATCGCGGGTGGCTCTTAATAATTGTTCCCCCGAAAGACCTATAAAAAATTTTTCGCCGTAAATCCAGGTACCCATACCAAAATCAAAGTAGGTCCGGTTGATATAATCTTTGGTATAAGCCGGATCGGCCGAATTGCCATAGGTAGCTTCGGAGAAATTAAAGCTGTTTTTTACAATTCCGCCCAAGGCGCCTAAAGACACGGTTACCTTACGCGAAACCGGTAAATGGTAAGCATACGTCAGGTTGGCGTAGTTGCGCCGCAGCAAACCGGTTTTATCCGAAAGCGCCGTTACACCCACGCCGTGGTGCGGATAAGCGCGTGCAAAGCGGTTCTGATTAACGGTATGGGTGCTTCTAAGGCCTTTATTGGGGCCAACGCTCCGCACCTGCCGGGCTTCTTTGTTAATAGGCGTATGGGCCGTGATATAATACGTTACCGGAGCGTCTTCTAAACCTACCCATTGCTGGCGGGTACCAATTTTTACATCGGTATAATCTTCAATACCCGTTATTGCCGGATTTAATAAATAATTGTTCATCATGTACTGGGTGTACTGCGGCCGTTGTTGTCCCCAAGCCTGGCTTACAACCAGCAGAAGAACCAAAGAAACATAAATATTCTTCATATATAAAATCAATCTATCGGATAATGGTTACGCTGCCGGTTAATGGCTTTTCGTCTTTATTTAAGCGGATAATATAATAATAAGTAGCCAGCGGCAGCACACTTCCTTTATAAGTGCCGTCCCAAGGCTGGTAAGTACCCTCCGACTTAAATACCTGGTTACCCCAGCGGTTAAATATTTCTACCGTAGCCTCCGGGTAATTTTCGATGTTCTGAATTTCCCAGGTCTCGTTAATGCCGTCACGGTTCGGACTAAAAGTATTCAGCACTGTAACCCGCGGCATTACGGTAATGGTTACTTCATCGGTATCGGTACAGCCGTCTTCGGTGGTAACAGTTACGGTATAAGTGGTAGTCCGGGTAGGGCGGGCTACCGGGTTCGGAATGGTGCTGTTGTTCAGGCCTTCGGCCGGTGTCCAGACATACTGGGTACCGCCGGTGGCCTGTAAACCGTAAGTTTGTCCTTCTATAATAGTTGTGTCGCGCCCCGCATTCGCAGCAAATGGGGTAACGGTAACTCTTACGGGCGTACGGCTCGCACTTACACACTGGTTTTGGCTTATGGCCTGTACATAATAAATAATGTCGCTGGTTAAAGGTGGCGTAATAAATACCCGGTCGTAAGAAACCGGCGTACCTCCTGTTTCTTCGGTGTACCATTCGTAGTTAGCGCCGGTGCTGGTTACCCGTAACGTAGCCGAACTGCCTGCGCAAGTCCGTACGGCCGGTGCTTCCACTACTGGTACGGCCGGTAACTCTTCAATGGTAATCGCAACTACATTAGAAGCAACCGGCGGGCAATCGGTGCCCGACGATGTTACAGTTCTCCGGAACCACATGGGTTGAACAATGGTTGCGGGCGTATAATTTATTTCGTTATTGGTACCAATGGCCGGGTTGAAACCTGCGGTAGCACTGGTGGTGCTGCTTTCCCACAGGTAAACCGGCGTACCGCTGCCCCCGGTTGGGGTGGAGCCGGTTAGGGTGGCATTACTGCCCCGGCAAACGGTGGTTTGCGTGGCCGTAATGGTGTTATCGGCAATGGTGGGAACTACGGTAATACTTACATTATTGCTATATACCGGATCGCAGTTGCCGGCGGTAACGCTGCGGCGGAACCAGGTAGTTTGGGTTAGAGCCGGTGGCGTATAGTTCTGGCCGGTATTGGTGCCGGGAGCCGGTCCGAAATCAGCGTCGTTGCCGGTAAGGCTGATTTGCCATTGGTAAACCGGCGTAACATTACCCCCGCTTGGTGCCGATCCGGTTAGTTGAGCGGGAGCAGTATTGGTAGAGCAATAAGTCTGATCGCCGGTAATGGTGTTGGTAGTAGGGTCAAGGGCTGGTGTAACGGTAATTTCTACTGCTGCTGTAACATCCGTACAGCCGCCCACTGTTAAGCGCCGCCGGAACCAGGTAGTTTGGGCAAGCGCACCGGGCGAAAAGTTTGCTTCGTTGTTGATACCAGTAGCGGGTACAAAGTCGGTGGCGGTAGCGCTGGTAGTGCTGCTTTCCCAAGAAATGATGGCTCCGGTTGCCGGCTGGGAACCAGTTATTTCGGGTGCTTCTTCTCCTTCGCAAATAATATTCTGAGATCCGCTAATATTATTCAACGTGTTATTGGTAATCGGTGGTGTTACCGTAATCATAACAATATTGCTGGTATCGGGGGCGCAACTACCAATAGTAACTAATCTGCGGAACCAGGTAGCCTGGGTAAGAGCAGGTGGCGTATAGTTACGGCTATTGTTTGTTCCCGGAGCAGTAGTAAAACTATTTTCGTCGCCGGAGGTGCTTTGTTGCCAAACATAGAGTGGTGAGGAACCATTGCCTCCTTCGGGTAAAGAACCAGTAATCGGGTTGGAAATAGTTTGGCCTTGGCATACCTGCGATTGGTTGGGCGCTAATTCAATGATATTGTTTTCTATGCTGGGAATAACATTGACGATAAAGGTACTCCGGTCGTTGTTCTCGCAATTTTCGTTTACGGCAGCCACGTAATAAGTAGTAGTAGTGGTAAGACCCGTAGCGGGCAGGGAAGCCGCCGGCGTAGCGTTTACAGGGGTACCGCCACTCGGAGTAGTATAAAAATTAAAGGTTTGGTTCGCCGTGCCGGGTGTTATTTTGTAATCTTCACCTTCGCAAATAGTAACTTCGCCGTTGCGGGCTTTAGAAGGCAAGGCCTGAATAGTTATAGTAGCCGCCGGGGTAGCAGGCTGCAGATCTTCAGATGAGAAACATTCATTCCGGAAGGAGGCTGATACATTGTAAGTGCCCGGACCAGGAAATGTGATGGTGGGGTTTTCGGTGTTGCCGCCTACAATGGTAGCGCCGCCGGTAACTGTCCAAAGAATAGAACCTTCCTGAACGGTTAATTCAGTGTTCGCATCAAAGTTAACGCCTAAATCAGCTCCGGTTAAAGTTACCGGCTGACCGGGTACTTCTTCGCAAAAAGAAGCGCTTTGTATATTGGCCTGCGGATAAACAATAATTACCTGTTCTTCATATACGTATTTACCATCTTCGTCAAAATCATCATTCGGATCATTGGGGTCATCTTCGTCAATTGGCCCATCTGGATTGTCTGGATCTACGCACGGGTTCGAAACTCTTAAGCGAATGGTATACCGGCCTTCCTTGTTAAATTTCAGAACTGGTTCTTCCGAGGTTTCGTTGGTTCCTTCTATAAACTCATAGTCTGTAGCTGGTTGCCCGTTACTTTCCACTTCCCACAGGTAAGTTAAATTACCGCCGGTAGATTCATTGGTTAATTCTACCCGCACCGGAACGCCGCAGTCAATTGCCGGCTGAATAATCTCGGTTTTTTCGGACGTGAACGAAGCTTTAGGTTCTTTCCCGACATTAAAAGGGATGGTGGCACTGGTAGAGCAGGTTGTTGCAGGGTCAGTACTGTTAGCAGTTATCGTAATAGGATAATCACCTTCTTCATCGTAAGGAGTCGGATTACTGATGGTAGCGGTACCAGAAAATTCTGCTGGAGTATAGGTACGGGTTTCGCCGTTACCCCAATCTACGGTATAGGAGGCAATACCGCTGGTTTCGGTTTGGGTATTGGTTAAAGTTGCCGTTATCGAAATGGTATCCTGATCGTTGGGTACGCAAACCGTCGTGCCCGAGGAACTGGTATTATCAGAGGTGTAGGTAATAGACGGGGTTGAGAATGCTACCTGCCGTTTGATGGTTACTGCTTTTGATATGGCGCCAGTAGCTCCGCAAGTATTACTGTAAACGGTTACTGTTCTGGTGCCTTCTCCCTGGTAAGTATGGTTGATAGTGCCTGTAGTTGAAATTTCATTAGAACCGTCACCGAAACTCCAGACGTACGATTCACCTGCCTGCGGATTTACAATGGAAAAAGTTATGGGTTGGCTGGCACACTGTTCGGAAACATTCGGAATAAAATCTACCGGGCATTGGGCTTGGGCCAGAAAACTACTGCAGAGTAAGGCCAGTAAAAAAAATGGGTATTTCTTAAATAGAAGCACGGAGTATAGTTTAGTATTCAAATACACACACTTAAAATAAGTAATCAGATATTATTTAAATAGTTTATCCGGAGGGCCGGACAAAGCAAATATATTTTGCAAGGAGGAAAGAAACAGAATAAGATAATTAAAATTCCGGGTTTATTTCCCGGAGCAGGCAATTAGCATTATTCATAAACTATGTAAACTTAAGTACTAGTTAAACCAAGTATGTAAACTTTCTAAACCAACCTTCCTGTATTAATTAAAAACAATAGTAATAAAGCTTTTTTAAATGTATCCCTAATTTTTGGTAAAAAAATCATATTATGGCTATACCAGTAAATTTAAAGCTAAACTAAAGCAATATAAGCACAAAACGGCTTGGTATAAGAATTTATTATTCTGGTAAATAAAGTATATTATAGAAAAATACAGGAAGAAATCCGGAACAGAAAAGCAAGAACTCAGCAGAAAAATGGCGCCGGATTTTCTGCCGGATTGTAAAGAGAAATAGTGAAGCTAGGGTTATTTAAAAATGCGCTTACGGAAATTGAATTTTACCAGTTGTCTGGGGCTGGTGCCCTCTGCCAGCTTTTACCCGGCCTCCGGCCACGATAAACAATTAAATATAACAGTTAGAGTTTGGAAGGAGCTCAGCACCAGTAAGCACTAATTAATTATTCATACAAGCTTAAAGTACGAGTAAAGGTTAGTAAGTAAGCGTATAAGATCAGATTAAAGTATTCCGTCTTTTCTGTTCGGTCATTCTGTTAAGAATCTTCTGCTTTACCTGCAAGTAACTCATAAGATGTTTTCAGCATGACTAAGTCGATAGTTTAATTTATTTTTATCCTCATACTTATAATTCCTCCATAGTTGGAAGAAAAGCTGTTTAATCCCTCAACTTAGGGCGGGTAAGTAGCAGCTTATTACCTAATATTGCTGGCGGTAATTACAAAATATCATCCCGCTTATCTTCGGTAACGGTGAGCAATACAGCAGTAATGTTGCGTTGTAACTTTTCCAGGACTTTAAACTCGTATTCGTTGAAAACAGCGGTTTCGTTCAGGTCCGGAATAGTGCCGTAAATCACATTAATCAGGCCGCCAACGGTCTCGTAGTCTTCGCCTTCGGGCAAAGAATAAGGCAGAAAATCGTTTACATCCAGAATAGAAGCGGCTGTGCTTACCCGGAATTCAAAATCTGATATTTTTTCTACTACCGGTACTTCCTCGTCGTACTCATCCTGGATTTCGCCTACCAGCTCTTCCATAATATCTTCCATGGTAACAATACCGGAAACGCCGCCAAACTCATCCGATACAATGGCCATGTGCAGGTGGTTGGTTTGGAAATGCTGCAGCAGGCGGTTTATTTTTTTGGTTTCCGGAACAAAATAAGCCGGCCGTATCAGTTTTTCCAGGTTAATCGGTTCGCTCCGGCGGATGACAACCAATAGATCTTTTACGTACAGCACGCCAACTACATTATCAATGGTATCGCGGTAAATCGGGATGCGGGAGTAGCCTTCGTTAAAAACCATATCCAGGATTTGGTCTTCTGAAGAGGCAATATCCAGGGCTGCCAGTTTGGTGCGGGGCACCATAATCTGCTTTACCATCCGATCGTTAAACTCAAAAACATTCTCAATCAGTTCGTGCTGAGAATCCTGCATGGCGCCACTTTCTTTACTTTGCTCAAAAAGCAAGCGCAGTTCTTCGGGGCTGTGGGCTTCAGAACCATGCATGGGCGTAATACCCACGCTGCGCAAAACCAAATTAGAAAAGCCATTCAGAAACCAGATAAAAGGCCGGCAGAGATAATAAAATAACTGCAGCGGAATAGATACGCCCAGGCTAACCGATTCGGTGCGCTGGATAGCTAAGGATTTAGGAGCCAGTTCGCCAAAAACAATGTGCAGAATGGTAATAACCGCAAAAGATATGGGTAGGGCAATACTATGCGCCAGAGCTTCATTTTCTGCAAAGCCAAAGGCGTGCATCAAATAAATAATAATCTCGGAAACTACGCCTTCGCCTATCCAGCCTAAGCCTAGCGAAGCCAGCGTAATACCCAATTGCGTAGCCGATAAATAAGCATCGAGGTTATTGGTCATACCCAGTGCCACCTGGGCCAGTTTACTGCCGGCCTGGGCCCGCAACTCTAACTGTGATGCCCGAACTTTTACGAGAGCAAACTCCGCTGCTACAAAAAAGCCGTTCAGAAGTACCAGAACAATGGTTAAAATAACATTTATAAGCATAGTTTTCGGGGCAGTACCGCACAGCGGTTTCGGGTAATAAACATCAAAGATACCATTTTAGGTAGCAGATAAAAACTACCCATGCCGGAGAATTACCCTGGTTACGACTATGCCTTTATTATATGCAAAAAATGAAAATAAGTTTTCTTTGATTTTGCCGTTATTTTAACGGGCTAATAAAGTCTCTTTTTCCGGCAGAACTAAATTAATGCTTAACAATGCTGGTAAATCCGTTATTTTTGCATTTATTCTTACCAGTATGCCACAAGGCTTTTACTCATGAAATTCTCCCATATAATCTGGCTGATATTAATATTTTTAAGCGCACCGTTTGCCGCCAGTGCCCAAATCCTGAAACCTGCCCGCTGGACTTACGATATATCGGCGAAAGAAGCCAAGATAGGTGAAGAAGTAGAATTAATTTTTTCGGTTAATATTCAACCTAACTGGTACCTGTATTCCAGCGATTTCGACCCGGATTTAGGCCCTACGGTTACTACTTTTACTTTTGAGCCAAATGCTTCTTATGCTTTGGTTGGTAAAATAAAACCCATTAATCCTAAAAAGAAGTACGACGATACTTTTGGCGGCGAATATACTTACTTTATCAAATCGGCCCAGTTTCGGCAGCGCATTAAAATATTAAGTCTGGATTTTAAAGTAACCGGCAATTACGAATATCAGGTGTGCTCCGATGTAGACGGTAAATGTATTCCGTTTGAAGATAGCTTTACCTTTAGCCAGCTGCAGGTAAGCGGCACGGCTTTGCCGCCCGCCACGGCTGCTACTCCTGCTACCAGCACTGCTCCGGCGGTAACCCATGCAGCACCAGGCGCTGCCGTGCAGGTTACCGGCGAAGATAACCGCGTGCTGGCCGATGATCCGGCTTTTCAAAGTGTTATTGCCGAAGCCGATGCCGCCCGGGCGGATTCTGCCCGCCGGGCCAATACCTTGGCCGCCGCTAATGCCAATACCGCAACGGTAGCAAAAACAATTGCTGTTGGTACCCTGTCTGCACCGCTTACCACTACCAATAACCCCAATAGTTTATGGTCGTTTGTTTTGCTGGCTTTTGCCACCGGTTTTGTCGCGCTGCTGACACCCTGCGTATTCCCGATGGTGCCCATGACAGTTACTTTTTTTACCGGCAGCAGCAACAGCCGGAGCCAATCTATCCTGAAAGCTTTGGTTTACGGTTTGTCGATTGTGGCCATTTATACCCTGCTTGGTACTTTATTTTCTAAACTGGCCGGGCCCGAAAGCGCCAATTTTATTAGTACTCATTGGCTACCTAATCTGCTGTTTTTCCTGATATTTATGTTGTTCGGGATGTCGTTTCTGGGTATGTTCGAAATTACTTTGCCGAGCGGTTTAGTAAACAAAGCCGATGCCCAGGCCGACAAAGGAGGCTGGTACGGCGTTTTTTTTATGGCCTTTACGCTGGTATTGGTGTCTTTTTCATGCACCGGTCCTATTGTGGGCAGTATCCTGGTTTCTTCGGCGGGTGGCGAAACGTTAAAACCGGTTGTGGGTATGCTGGCGTATTCATCGGCTTTTGCTTTGCCTTTTACGTTGTTTGCGGCTTTCCCGTCCTGGCTCAAAAGTTTGCCTAAATCGGGCGGCTGGCTCAATAGCGTAAAAGTTTGCCTTGGGTTTATAGAGTTGGCCCTGGCGCTGAAGTTTTTAAGCATGGCCGATCAGGCGTATCATTGGGGTATTCTGGACCGGGATATTTACCTGGGTCTCTGGATTGTGATTTTTACTTTTCTGGGCTTTTACCTGCTGGGTAAACTTAAATTTTCGCACGACAGCGACTTGAAATATATTTCGGTGCCGCGCATTATACTGGCTATCCTGGTTTTCTCCTTTGTAGTGTACCTGGTTCCGGGCTTATTTGGTGCTCCCTTAAAACGGTTGGCCGGTTACCTGCCGCCCCAATCTTCGCACGATTTTGATTTAAGCGCTTTGCTGCAGGGCAACATGGCCGAGAATACGACTGCATTGGCAGCCAATAACAACACGCTGTGCGAAACACCAAAATATGCCGATTTCCTGGAATTGCCGCACCGGCTCCAGGGCTATTTCGATCTGGAGCAAGCCAAACGTTGTGCTCAGGCTCAGAACAAGCCTATATTTATTGATTTTACCGGCCATGCCTGCGTAAACTGCCGCGAAATGGAAGCAAACGTGTGGTCGCATCCGGAAGTATTAAAACGCCTGCGCAACGATTATGTAGTGGTAGCTTTGTACGTAGACGATAAAGCCGAACTGCCGCAAAACGAATGGTACGTATCGGCTTACGATCAGAAGGAAAAGCGCACAATAGGTAAGAAAAACGCGGATTACCAGATAACGAAGTTTCAGAATAATGCGCAGCCTTTTTATATTTTAATGGACCCGGCTACCGAAAAACCGTTGGTGTCGCCCACGGCTTATAATTTAGATGTAGCAGATTTTGTGAAGTTTCTGGATGCCGGCGTACAGCAATATAAAAACCAGGTAGCCAAGAATTAAAGTTTAGTTAATTGATAAAAGGCGTTCAATATATCGGGCTTTACAAGCAAAAATAGCTTAGATAACTTAGCAATAAGCGATAATTGATGATGTTCTTTATAGCATCAAGGCATTATGTTTGCTCTTAAGCAGAGTATGTATTCAGCCATTGAGCAATTTGAAAAGAATACATAATTAAGATTTTCTCTTTTATCGTTTAAAGGTTTTCTGATAATAACCCAAGCAATGCAGGGTGCAGGCAAATGAATAAAGTTTTTTTTACGCTGCTTTTTGGTTGTGCTAACCTTTATTATCCGGGAGCAAAGCAAATTGCCGGGCTGGTTTGTATAACTTATCCGGACCAAAATGCTTTTGCTTTAATAAACAAAAATTGCTTTTTAACCCAAAGTAGTTGTGTTTGGGATAGCGGTTTGGGAGAGAGTTGGAAAAATACTTTTTGGCACGATACTTTAATAAGCAGTAACGAAAGTTACCAGGCTGCCAGAACCGAAAAGATACTCCGGAAAACCGAAGATATGCGAAAAGCGGCCGAAATGAGCGTAGGAGAATTTTTGAAGAAACGTTATTGCATCGATAATAACCTGATTAGTTCTTACTCCGAAGCAGAAACCAGCTTGTATCAAGAGCGCTTCGGCCCTAAAATAAAAGAATTAGGAAAACTGACCGAAAAGTTAAATGACCTGGTAAAAGCAGGTCCTCAGAAAAAGAACCCGGAGGCGCTCACCACTTACCAAAACCAACTAACCAGCCTGGTAAAAACCATAGATACCGGCTTTAACCAGATTTGCGAAGCCCAAGAAACTTTGTGCGGTTGCTACAGTGGTTAAATAATAAGCCGAACATAAAAAAGCCGTTCTTTCTGTTTGGGCAGAAAAAACGGCTTTTTTATTACTTAAAATTATTCCGATTACGATAATTGGGCTTCCAGTTTTTGCGCTAAAGCATTTTTAGGTACAGCACCCACTTGTTTATCTACTACCTGGCCGTTTTTGAAAACCAGCAGGGTAGGAATGCTGCGGATACCAAATTTAGCCGAAGTTTGCGGGTTAGCATCTACGTCTACTTTGCCTACTACAATGCGGCCTTCGTAATCGCCGGCCAGTTCTTCTACTACCGGACCAACCATGCGGCAAGGTCCGCACCACTCGGCCCAGAAATCAACCAGAACCGGTTTGTCAGAATTTATAATTTGTTCGAAATTAGAATCGGTTATCTCAATTGCTTTGTGTCCCATGATATGTACTATTTTAAAGTTTTAATGATAATACGTAATTCTGTAAATAAAGGTGTATTTCTACTTAGTACTAGCATTGTATTTTAATGACTATGCGGTACCATACTAATAGGTTTTTTATCTCTTAAGTTTTCGGCCAGCGGCGATATATCTTGTTTTGCTGCCGGTACACCGTCTTCTAAATAAGTTTTCCAGTTTTCTACCTTTAAATGTTTATTCGGGGCAAATTCATTAGAAGTTAAAACATAACTGCCTCTTTGTACTTTCACCCCGTCTATTACCCGGTTGGCATTGGAGCGCCCATAAACCGAAACATACATGGTATCGGTGTCGCTAACGAAAGCCAAACTAATACCCGGCGAATAAACTGACTCAGAAAATTCAAAAAGATTCGTTTTTTTATCAAAGCTCAAATGCGGATCGGTAGATACCTTGGCTTCGCGGGCCGAAAATAATTTTATTTGGCCGGTGCTGATGGCGGCATCGGTTAAAGGTTGCCCGGCATCATCCAGCAAGCTAAAATATATTTTCTGACGCATATAATACTGCTGCGACCAGGCCATTGTGGTACTTACCAAAAACACGATCAGTGTTAAACTTAACTTTGCGTTTTTTGCTTTAATAAACGAGATCCTCTTAACCATAGCTTCAAATTTGTTTACAAATAAATAGCCAACCTGGTTTTTCTGCCAAGCTGTCGGATATAATAACTTACAAGTTTAAATATTATTTTTTCTTTTGCTTTAAAATCAGAAGTATTTTACGGCATGTTTTTAGTGACTTGTAAGTTTTGGTGGTATATAATGCTGTAAATAAATAAGTAGGGTACGTTTTGCCTTTGGTTGAGTAGATACGGATTTTTTGAGATTTAGCCTGCAGCAGAAATTTCTATTAGCAAGCCTTTTTGTCCGGCATATTTGGCAGTAATTATATGCCGGAGGTATTCTGAAATGCTGGTAATTACCGGGCTGGCGCGAGATTTACCTGTGAGCTTTAAAAAGACTTATTCATAATAAGTACAATGACAGAATTAATGAATGAGTGAATGTGTGAGTAAGGTTTTGATTGTCATTTATTTATGAGCTTATTTAACTTAAGCTGATTTTGTCCACTTACTTAGATTTATTAGATACAGAATCTTATAATAAAAACAGGAGGCCGGATATTTCCGGCCTCCTGTTTTTATGTCATTTGCCAAGCTATTACGGCTGGAAAACTATTTTAGTGAATTTGCTTTCTTTGTCGGTAATTAAACGGGTGATGTAAACACCATGCGCTAATTTACCTTTGTTAAATTCGTAGGTAAATGTTTCACCGGCATCGCCTTCCCGTTCGTCTAAAACGCTTACTACCGCACCTTGCATGTTAAGAACTTCCAACCGGAATTTGCTTTTTTCGGTAAGGGTAAACTCAATATTGGTTTTGCTGTTAGATGGGTTAGGCCGAACAGATAATTTTAATTCGTCTTGGGCAACTACTAAGTTTTCGCCTGCTAAGCCGGCTGTAGCCACCTGGCTGCAGGTGCCTAAGTTATCGCCGTGCGTTAAGTGGGCAGCAACATCTTTAGTTACTATACACAGCACTTTGCCACTATGGCAAACCTGAACCTTATCGTTTTTGGTGCCGCAACGTACGTCTACTACATTAATCGTAACCGAAGCGGTTCTGGTACATTCGTTGGCGTTAACACCAGTAACGGTAAAAGTGTAAGTGCCGGTCGCAGTTGGCGTAAATACCGGATTGGCAATAGTAGCATCACTTAAACCAACAGCCGGTGTCCAGGTATATTTAAAGGTCGGATCGCCGTTAGCAGTTAAGTTTACATTTTGCGGACCGTAGCCTAAGTAAATAGTTTTGGCATCGCCGCCGGTAAATACATCAGAAGTTGGTTTTACCGTAATAACCGGAGCTTCGCAGGCAAAAACCGGTGGCATATCAAATGCTTCTACCTGGTCGGTTCTGCTGGTGCTTAATCCTTGTTTAGCGCTGTACCCTAAGCCTCTTCTGGCAAATACCTGCCAGATCATTTCCTGGTTTGCACCACCGTAATCTGCCTGGTCGGCAGCCAGAATAGCATCGCGGGCATCTACAAACCCAGGGCTACAAACTTGCATTTTTAAGCCATCTATTACCAACTGCATGGCCATGTTATTACCACCATTACCGTGGTATAAATCAGCATCATAGCCATATTTATCTACAAAAGCCCAGGTCATATCCCACAGCATGGTGGCCCAAACAAATCCAACGCCGTGCGGCGCGGCTAAAGAAGTATTATTAACGGCTCCATAGGTGTAGCTGTTTACGCTCATATCGGTGGTGTACGGTGCCGGCCGGATGCCCAGGCCGGTAGTAGGTTGGGCGGAAGCGTAGGTACCTATACCTCTGCTCTTAGTCGCCTTATCGCCGGTCTTCATGGTCATCATCAGGGCAAACCAGTCGCTCCAGCCTTCGCCGCCTTGTTCGGCATTACCCAAACAACTGGTATTTAAAGCGCCACCCGTTAAACGGTTAGATATACCGTGGCCGTATTCGTGGGCAATAATACCGTTATCAAAGTCGCCGTCAAATTCCGGGCCGGAGCCGTCATTTTTCAAAGTAACTACCACTTCAACTCCCGCATTTAACTGCGTTCTGATGTTGCTGCCATCGGCTTGGCTAATCATAATGGCCGGAATAACAATAGCCGGATCGGCGGAAGTGGGAGTTCCACCCATGGTAATGGGGCCACCGGCCGCATTATTAATTACTACTACGGCAATGGCGCCGGCTTTCTGGGCATTCTGCACTTTATCGGCAAAGCCACAGGTGCCGCGGTATACTACGGCAATGTTGCCGTTAATAGCAGCAGCATTACTAGGCACTTCACAGCCCTGCTCGCTAACACCCGTAGCAGTTTGTACCAGTACCAGTTTGCCCGTTACACGGGTAGGAGATAAGGGTTTGCTGAAGGTGCCTTCTATAGCTGAGTAGCTGCCGGCAATAGAGGCGGGCGCAGAAACCTGGAATAAATTGGCATCTGGTATACCACTCCACAGATACATCTGCATTCTGGGAGCATAGCCATCTCTGGGAGTAGCAAAATTAGCATTATTACGAGTTTCCGGAATATCCCGGCTGTCTTGAGCTTCGGCTAATACCGGGTCTCCGCCCAAACCGCCTTTACCTAATACATCCAATTGGAAATTACCGCTTGCTTCATCAAATCCGTATTGATACCAAACATCATGGATGATGTTGTTCATGTAAAATAAATTGGTAATGGCTGCATCTCGGTACGTAACAGGTTGTTGCGTTAAATCAACCGGAAAATCGAAGTTCAGATCGGTACCGCCATCCGGGCTATAGTTTAGTAAATAGCTGTTGTTGTTCTTAGGATCTTCGTAAGCATATACGTTGTTGCCCCGGGTAATAGTGGTATAAGTTCCAGCCGAATTATACTGCCAGCCTTTAGGCGAAGCATCAGCATCAGCTGCAGTGCCGCTAACCAAAGTGCGGGGAGTATGGTTGGGGCTCTCGTTGGGTATGGCGTATACATTATAAGAGGCGCTGGCTGCAACCGCGTTGCTGGTGGCGGCCGAAACAGCTTCCAGAAAGTTAAAAGAAGCTTGTTTTTGAATATGACTGTGGTTTTTATGCAGCATGGCACCACCCATGCCTTGGTTATCAAACTGGCAATGCAACACCATATTGTCTTTATCCAACACTTTGCCGGTGCTGGCATCCAGGCGGATATTCCACCAGTTTTGGGCGCTCAATTCGTAAATAGATACCTCCCAGGCTAATTTCAGGCTGCCATCTTCCATAGGCTGGTAAACCAGTTTGGCCGGAATCGGCTCTAACGAAATGCCACCCTTATTAAATATTACTTCGCGGCTGGCACCACCAATATTTTCTTTAACGGTTAAAGCGCCACCTAAAGAAACATTAAGGTGTCGGGCGGCAGCAGCAACGGCAGCGGCGGCATCTAAGCCTGGTTCGGTAGTTTTAATTTTGCGGCTGATATCTTTCTGAAACCGGTCGCCCAGGCTAATTACTTTACCATCTAGGGTTAGGTTCATGTTAGTAACGGCGCCATGAATCTCAATACCCCGGTATTGTTGTTTCAGGTAAAGGTGCCGCAGGCCATTGTGCTTGGTAACTGTTTCGCTGTTAAGCGTCAGGTCCGCAATGTCGGTATCGGCCAGTTTAAGCGATTGCTTGTTCCGAACCAAATAATCGAGGGCAGCTTGCGGAACAGTTCTTTTTTGAATTAATTTTTGGGCCTGGCCAAAAGAGGCCTGGTGCCCCAACAGGAACACAACTAATAGTACAAGTTGTGTTAAGGTGAGTAGTTTTTTCTGCATACTTTACTTTTGTTTGTTTTGTTTAATAGAACCAAATATAATGTGCAAAATTTTATATTTTCAATAGCTTATTGTAAAAATTTTAAATTTAATTGTTATTATGTTAAATATTTATAATAGTTAATATTGTTATTGTTCAATTTATGAGTTAGGTGATTAATGGATGATAAAAGAAAGGAAATGCAGATAAGGTAAAAAGATAGCTTTACAGTAATTAGTTTATTTAAGAGCTTAATAAGTAATATTTTACTTAATCTACTTTAACCTTATTGGGGCAACAAGAAGTAATATTCATGGATTAAGTAATTTATTTATTTATATATTTATAGGAACATTATGTATTAGCCTTTACTATAAAGCTGCTTTATAATAAAGACATTTGTGGAAAAGAGAATGGAGAAAGTAATATAGGGTATAATGCTTGGCGCTAAAAGGATAAAAACAAGCTGATTTTTTAATTTGTAATCTTCTTTTGAAGGAGGTAGCAAAAAGGGGTGTTATTAGCTAATGTTTTTAAAGTACAATAAATATTTTTTTTAGTAACGCCCAAGAAAAGGGCTTACTATTTAGTCTTTGCTACAAATTTTTTTTTTCAACTGCTGTTTTATTTAATATATCAGGCTGGTAAATGGATGGTTATCAGGTAGGAGTACCCGGAAAGGCGCGGAAATAAGTCCGAACCGTGGAAGGAATGTAGTGTGTTGTAGGTAGTGGTTATGCTTTTTAACTGCTCTCTATTATTTCTGCTGCTAAACCTTTTCTTATAGAATGCACTGCTTCCGGCAGCAACTTGTCGACCAGTAGTTGAAAAGCCTATCCCTCAGGTTTTAATGTTAACCGCAGTTGGCGCTGCTACTATCAGTTGACAAAGGTAGAATTCAGTACCGCTATTAATGTTTATAGTAGTATCTATTGTAAAGTAAAACAGCTTGCTGTAGTCAGCACCTAAATCAAGATTATCCGATAGATTGCCTAATAAAATGGCGGTTATTATCCACAATGGACATTTTTAACAAAATTTAAGCATAAAAAAACTTGAAACCAGCTTTAGCTAATTTCAAGTTTTTATGAGATGATAAACAGATCAGCTTGCAGGATTACATTATCAGACAGATAAGATTTAACCTAAATCTTATCCGGGAGCAAAATAGCGTCTTCGTAGTTGCCGAGCACCAGTTCCGAAGGAGCGCCCTGGGTTACGGCTTCTACCAGCAACTTACCACCCACAAAAGCGCCTTTCCACGATTCGCCCAGCCCTCCGAAAACTTCTTCCCGGTCGCCGCGGGAACGGAGTTTATTAAGGCCCACTTTAAAGGCCCGTACTTCCTTAGCGGTACGCTGCGCCCATTTGGTATCGTCGGAGGCAATGGCGGCTACCAGGGCGCCGTTGGAAATATTCATTTCGCCTACCAGTTCTTCTACCCGGTCCACCAGCACCACCGAATCAATCGGACCGAAAGGCTCTTTAAAGTACAACTCACTCTGGCGTGGCAAATTTACCAGGGCCCGCGGAGCGCGGTACGCCGAACGGTCCTGATCCGGTAAAAACAAGGAATCATCGAGTTTGCCTTCGTAAACCGGCGTGGCGCCGGTTTTAAGCGCATCGGCGTACAAACGGTCCAGGTCTTCGGCCTGGCGGCTATTAATAACCGGACCAAAAGCAATGTCGGGCAACTTATCGGTGGGGTTGTCTACCAAGGTTGGATTACCAACTTTAAGGCTGCGGATGGCATTCCAGTAGGTCTCCAGAAATTGCGGGAACAAGCGGCGTTCCACCACAAAGCGCACGTAAGCCGTACAGCGTTGTTTGCCGTAGTCGTAACCTTTTTTTAACTGATCGCCCAGGCTGTTCCAGTCAGAAAAATTCCAGATACCGTAGGTATTTACGCCTTCCATCTCCAGCATGTAACGTTTGTGCACCGAAGCCAGCGCATCGGCAATGTTGCGCCCGTTGTAGCGTCCGCCCACGAAAGAAAGGCAGTCGATGGCCTGGTCTTTTACCAGTACGTCGCTTAATTCGCCACCGGAGCCACTTACCAGCGTTACCGGCAAACCGCAGCGGCGCGCAATGGCAAACGTTACGCTCAACGAAATAAAACCACCGTCGGTGGGCGTTTTGGCTACGGCCGCGTTGCCACAAAGTACCTGTACCAGCACAGCATGCATCAGCACCGACATCGGATAGTTCCAGGAGGCAATATTTGAAACTACGCCTAGCGGTTCCCGGCGACCCAGCATTTCTTCAATGTTATCTACGTACCATTGCACGCCGTCGATGCAGCGGTCAATATCGGTAAAGCCCAGCTTGTAGGTTTTGCCGATTTCCCACATTAAAAGTTTGCCAATAAGCTCTACGTTGGTGCGCAGCTGGTCGAGGCAGTTTTGTACGCGCTGTTTACGTTCGTCCAGGTCTACGCGGCACCAGTCGGCGGCTTCGCGGTGGGCACCTTGTACGGCGCGTAAGGCTGTAGCCCGGTCCAGCATGGGCAGGCTGCCCAGCACCGAGCCATCGATAGGTGATATAAAGTCACGGGGTGTACCGGGCTCCTGCCAGCGACCTTCCAAAAGGTTGAGATAGCGGTCCTGCTGATCAAATATTTCGGGAGTTACCTGTTTTACCTGCCGGAGCAGCTCGGTAAACTCGACTTGTGGGGAAATAATTTTTGCCATATTTAAATTTATTTCGGTATAGGAAAAAGAAACGAGGCTTTGCGGATAAGAAGAGGTAAAATTACCTCTAATCGAACAAGGCGCTTAGTTTATCTGATTTTTTGCCAAGTACATGATTTTAAGAAAGAGTTTCAACTAGAACAGACGAAAAATTTACTGCCATGTAAGAGCCTATACGAGCAACTGATTAGCATGACCGTAATTCTTGCTTAGACATTAAATGGGTAAGTGGCCGGAGTTGCTGCTAAATAATAACACCGGATATGGCAGGAGACTTCAAATAACGGGAAAGGCATAGATTGAGGAGAGAGTGTTGTTTCTCCTGGTTGTAGTTTGTAACTACAACCAACTATTTATAACAATGGACTAGAAGTTACTCGGGTGAAATAGGAAAGGTGTAGTTACAAACTACACCTAGTTAAGGTTGAGTTTAATTAAGGCTTATCTTTCGGTATGTGAGGGCACAGACCGAGGAGAGGGGCTTAACATGCTAGGTCGACCGAAGCTTTATTTATTATTCATCTTATTAGAAAGAAACTCAGCTCGATATTTTAACCTTTTAAAATAAAAATCATCATCTATCTTTAATGTATCGTTTACCATGAATTCTATTACTTCCAGCATATAAGTTAACAATAAAGGTAGCCTATTATATAAGTAATCCCATTGTTTTTCTATTTCTTTCTCGGTACTAAAAATGAAATTTATGTTTTGTAACCCAGTTAGATTTTGTTTGTTCCTAGTAGTTGATGGATGCAAAGCTCTATTGGTAATATTAATCAAACTATCTGATTCGGAAAGATTAAAAATAAAATTATAGACATCATTTGGCTGGATTGCTGTTGTGATTAAAATTTTGGCTGAAAAGTTGATTAACTCTATTAAATCATCCTTTTCAAGTTTAGTTGTATCGAACTTTTCAATTGTATTAAATTGTTGGATAAAGTCTTCCGTTAAATATAATCTTAAGAGTATTATCAGATCAAAAACGAAAGGCTTCCTTATTAATGCAAAAGTTACGGTTAATCTTTTCTTCATGGAAGCTAAAAGAGATTCCTGAACAAAGTAACAGATGTCAATAATTAATCCATATATAATTTGCCTTGTTATAATTTCATCATGTTCCTTTGTCCTATTAGTTCTTAAAAGAAAGTCAAAAACATGTTCGTCATGAGTTTCTACATCATTGGCATTAACTTCATATACATATACTTTTAAGCCTTTGTACGTATCTTCGGTTATAAAGCTTTCTATTTGACCAATCAAAAATTCACAAATATCATGTTTCCTATGATACTTCTCAGGAAGGAAATAATATTCGGCTCTTTCTAAAAATTCCATTAATATTAATAATATAAGAAAGCTAACTTTTTAATTTTAGTAATAATATAAATAGTACTCTTAATTATTGGCAGCAACAAAATCTATAACAACTTACAAGTCCCAATCTCACTTTCCTTTACTTTCTGAATAAAGGTTTTCGGGTCGATGCGGTATTTGCGGGAGAACATTTCAATGTAAAGCCGTTCGGTGGGGTCGTTCAGCATCAGTTCCAGTTTTTTGGGGCCGGGAGCAGCTTGCGCGGCTTCCTCAATGCGGTCAATCAGCAAATCGTTCAGGTTCCGGATATCAATATCCACGCGCACGCCCTGGGCCATTTTGTCGGTGATATCGCCCAGCAACTGAATGTTAAGGGGTTTCAATTCCCACTGGTCTTCGGTTTTGTAGCGGAGTTGCATTTTGCCTTTAATAAACACAAACATGCCTTCTTTTAAATAAGGCGAAAACTTCACGTAATCTTCCCCGAACAAAGCCATGTTAATAGTGGAGTCGTAATCTTCTAAAGTAAACAAAGCAAATGGGTTGCCGTTTTTAGCCGAGGTCCGGATTACAATATTCGACAAGATACCGGCTACGTTTACATCTTTGTTTTTATAATCGGCAACTTTCTCCAGCGAACAAGTGCAGTAAGAATCAATCTCCAGGCTAAACTGGTCTAAGGGGTGACCGGAAATATAAAAACCTACTACTTCTTTTTCGCGGCGCAGTTTTTCGGTGGGTGTCCAGGGCGTAACGTCCGGTACTTTGGGCAACGGCGCGGCTACGGCTGCCCCGCCGCCAAATAAAGATTGCTGGGCCGCACTGGCTTCGGCCTGGTGGTTATTACCAAGCCGCACCGCTTTTTCAATTAAGTTCTGCGTTTCGCCTTCGGGTATCTCTAAATACTGCGCGCGGTGGTATTTCTCAAATGAATCGAAGGCGCCCGCTTGGGCCATACTTTCGAAGGTTTTCTTGTTTACCGCCCGTAGGTTTACGCGTTTAGCAAAATCAAATATATCGGAGTACGGACCTTTCTTTTCGCGCTCTTCCAGAATGGCTTCTACGGCCGCTTCGCCGGTTCCCTTTATTGCCCCTAAACCAAAACGGATAGCGCCTTCCTGGTTTACGTTAAACTTATAAATCGATTCGTTTACGTCCGGGCCTAATACAGGTACTTGTTGTTTCCGGGCTTCTTCAATAAAGAATGTCACTTTTTTAATGTCGTTCATGTTGTGCGTCAGCACCGACGCCATGTACTCGGCAGGGTAGTGGGCTTTTAAATAACCGGTTTGGTAAGCTACCACGGAGTAAGCGGCGGAGTGGGAGCGGTTAAACCCGTACTGGGCAAACTTCTCCATTACGTCGAATACCTCCGACGCTTTTTTCTCCGGAATATTATTGATTTCTTTGGCCCCCTTAATGAATTTCTCCCGCTCCTGGGCCATTTTCTTCATATCCTTCTTACCCATAGCGCGGCGCAGCAAATCCGCGCCACCTAATGAGTAACCCGCCAGAATTTGGGCCGTTTGCATAATCTGCTCCTGGTACACCATAATGCCCTGCGAATAATTCAGGATGGGTTCGAGCATTTCGTGCGGGTAATCTACCTCTTCGCGACCGTGTTTCCGGTTAATGAAGTTCGGGATGAACTGCATTGGGCCCGGCCGGTATAGCGCGTTCATGGCAATTAAGTCTTCAATGTTGGTTGGCTTTAAGTCTTTCAGGTACATCCGCATGCCCTCCGACTCAAACTGGAACGTACCAATGGTGTCGCCGCGCTGGTACAACTCGTAGGTTTTCTCGTCGTCCATCGGAATCGCATCAATATCAATGTCCACGCCGTGGTTGCGTTTGATCAGTTCTAAGGCATCTTTAATAATGGTCAGAGTTTTCAGCCCCAGGAAGTCCATCTTCAGCATCCCCGCCGATTCAATTACCTTGCCGTCGAACTGAGTAACCAGCAGGTCAGAATCTTTGGAAGTAGATACCGGGATATATTTGGTAATATCGTCGGGTGCAATAATTACTCCGGCCGCGTGGATACCGGTATTCCGCACGGAACCTTCCAGTTTCTCCGCTAATTTTAGGGTTTTGGCGCGTAAATCGTTACCGTCGCGAATGGCTTTTAGTTCCGGCGATTCTTCAAAGGCTTTGGCTAAGGTTGTTCCGGGGGCATCCGGCACCATTTTGGCCAGTTCGTTGGCATCCGAAAGCGGCAGTTCCAGAGCCCGAGCTACGTCTTTAATACTCGACTTGGCGGCCATGGTGCCGAAGGTAATAATTTGCGCTACCTGCGTTTTGCCGTATTTATCTACCACGTAATCGATTACCCGCTGGCGGTTTTCGTCGTCGAAGTCAATATCAATATCGGGCATACTTACCCGTTCGGGGTTCAGGAAACGCTCGAAGAGCAAAGAATATTTTATCGGGTCGATGTTGGTAATACCAATGCAATAAGCAGCGGCCGACCCCGCCGCCGAACCCCGGCCCGGACCTACGGCCACCCCAATAGAACGGCCTTTGTTAATGAAATCCTGCACAATGAGGAAATAACCCGCAAACCCCATGGTTTCGATAATCTGGAGCTCGTAGTTCAGGCGCTCTTCAATTTCGGGGGTAATTTCACCGTACCGTTTCTTGGCGCCTTCAAAGGTTAGGTGACGCAGGTAAGCATCCGGCCCGGCGTGTTCCGCCGGAATCGGGAAGTTAGGTAACAGGATATCGCGCTGCAGCTTGGGCGGCGTAATTTTATCAATAATTTCGTTGGTGTAATCTACGGCCTGCGGCACATCTTTGAACAGTTCGTTCATTTGCGCCTGCGTTTTAAAGTAGAATTCATCGTTGGGGAAACCAAAACGGCTTTGCGGCTTCGGTTTGCTCATTTCTTCCTCAATGCGGTACAGCATCTGCCGGGCTTTCTGGTCGTTGCCCAGGCTTTGGCGCAGGTTATCGTAGTGGTCGTAAGCTACCTGGCCGCTATTAGTTAGTAACCGGAAATATTTGGTTTGGAAATCGCCCACCGGTACACTTTCGTCTTCGCCGGTGTTCACGCATAACAAAATATCGTGGGCGTTCCAGTCGTTTTGTTCTACGTAGTGCGAATCGTTCGTGCAAATTATTTTTACGTTGTATTTTTTAGCCAAGCGCAGCAATACCTGGTTTACATCTTCCTGACTTTTGCCGGTATTATCAATGTTCATCAGGCCGTGGCGCTGCAACTCAATGTAATAATCATCACCGAACAAATCCAGCCACCACTTTAAATGTTCTTCCGCTTCTTCTTCGCCTTTCCACAAAATAGTTTGCGGCAATTCGGCCCCAATACAGCAACTAGTCGCAATTAAGCCTTTCGAATATTTCTGCAATAATTCTTTATCGATGCGCGGCCACTTGCTGTACAAACCTTCGATGTAAGAAAGCGAACATAGTTTGGCTAAGTTCTGATAACCTTCCTGGTCTTTGGCCAGTAGTAATTGGTGATAGCGGTTGTCGCGCTGTTCTTTGCTAAAGGTTTTCTGGTGGCGATCGTGCACCAGGTAAAACTCACAACCCACAATGGGCTTCACGTTGTATTTATTGGCTTCGGCCACGAAGTTAAAAGCCCCAAACATGTTGCCGTGGTCGGTCATAGCAACGGCTTTCATGCCGTCTTCCTGCGCTTTTTTCATAAGCTTGCCAATACTGGCGGCACCATCTAACAACGAATATTGGGTGTGGGTATGTAAATGCGAATAGTCAGGCACGCGGTTTTAAATTAGAAATTAAAAATGATGAATTAGAAATTGTTTTGAGGTGGGTTACCCGGTGTAAAACAAAATTCAGGATACTAAAATTACAAAAATATGCCGGGTAATAAAACTATATTTCAGCTCAGATTTACCCCCGTACTACTAAAGAAATTACGAAATAGCTTAATTTCAATATCTTAATCCAGAATGATATGGATGGACTGGTTTTATCGCTTTAAAAAATAATTATCAAGCTTAATTGCCGCTAGCATTATTTTTTAAAATAAATTCCTGATTCCGGTAAGTAAACTAAAATAGTCCTATAGCAACAGGGGCGACTTTAAACGTGTTTTTTCTTTAGCCCGAACCAGGAATCTTTTTAAGAGAATAATCCAGCTTTCGTTTTAACCGTATTAACTCATCAAGCATTTTAGAAAAATAATTATTGCCGATGAGTTCCGTCCAACCCAATACCACCACCCGGAAGCAAGTACCTATATCAGAAATGTTCCGGGCTTTAAGTCACCGTAACTATAAGCTTTTTTTTATTGGGCAAGGCGTATCGCTCATTGGTACCTGGATGGAGCAAATAGCCATGAGCTGGCTGGTGTATCGCCTCACCGATTCTGTTTTAATGCTGGGTATTTTGGGCTTTGCCGCCCAGATTCCTTCTTTTGTGTTCGGGCCTTTCGGCGGCGTTGTGTCCGACCGCTACGACCGGCACCGGATTGTGTTGGTTACCCAGATATTATCGATGGTGCAGGCATCTATTGTGGCGGCCCTGGTTTTAACCAATACTGCTACCGTAGCGTGGCTTTTGGTGCTGATTGTATTTCTGGGAATTGTAAATGCTTTTGGTAACACGGCCCGCCAAGCTTTTGTGATAGAACTGGTTGAAAAGCGGGAAGATGTAGGGAACGCCATTGCCTTAAACTCCTCCATGTTTAACATGGCCCGGCTGGTGGGGCCGTCGGTAGCCGGTATTTTAATTGCCGCCGTAGGCGAAGGGATGTGCTTTTTAATTAATGCCCTCAGCTTTCTGGGGGTAATATTTTGTTTGTTGGCAATGCGGGTAGAACGCAAGCCCCGGCCTAAAACGGAAACCCGGGTTTGGCAATCACTGAAAGAAGGCTACCATTACGTGTTTGGCTTTCCGCCCATCCGGGCCGTTATTATTCAGATCGGGATTATTAGTTTGGTGGGCATGCCTTTTAGCACGCTTATGCCGGTTTTTGCGCGCGATATTTTACACGGTGGCGCCAATACTTTGGGTTATTTAATGGGGGCATCGGGTATTGGGGCTTTAACCGGGGCTTTATACCTGGCCCGGCGGCCTACGGTGGTAGGTTTGGGTAAAGTAATAGTGGTGGCTACCACCATGTTGGGCTTTGGTTTGATCTTTTTCTCTTTAACCCGCTCTCTCTGGCAATCTTTATTGGTGGTTTTAATTACCGGTTTTGGCATGATTGTACAAATGGCGGCCAGCAACACTATTCTGCAAACTATTTCGGACGACGACAAGCGCGGCCGCGTCATGAGTTTTTATTCGATGGCTTTTTTAGGAATGGCTCCTTTTGGTTCTTTACTCGCGGGAACTGCCGCCAACCACATCGGCGTGCCCCATACCTTACTTATCAGCGGGATTTTGAGTTTGATTAGTATTGTGCCTTTTGCTTTGCAATTGCCGCATCTCCAGAAAATGGTAAAACCTATTTACGAACGTTTAGGCATATTACCCCAGATGGCTACCGGCGTACAAGCAGCCACCATGGCTACGACAGCGGCCGAAGAAAAGTAATTTTGCTTTAATTCGGATATATTAAATCCTTATCAGGTGAAGATTTTATTTCGATATCAGTGATAGATATCAGGCTAATCGGAGGATTAGATAAGCTTGACTGATAAACCGGATAAACGAGAGCGGCGATTAATTTATTTAATTGCCGCTCTCGTTTTTAAACAGGTAAGGTAAGCGTTTAATAACGGCTGTTGCCTACTGCTTTAATCACCAGTATTTCTCCGGGCCGCACATTAAAGTCAGACTTGTGGTTCCAGTCCATAATATCTTTTATGGTAACGCCGTATTTGCGCGATATCTGGTACATTGATTCTCCGGCTATAACGGTATGGCTGGCCGAAGCACCAGTTTTACTGCTACTAACTGTTTTTGGCGAATTGGTTTCCAGCATGGCAGTACTGGCCAGGGCTACCGGTGCATTGGTCAAATTAACTGCCGGTGCGGTTACTTTCAGGTTCTGCCCGATAGCTAAAGGCATGTTGTCACTAAGGTCATTCCAAAATTTTAGGTTGTCAGGCGTAGTGTTGTATTGTTTAGAGATGCTGTACAGTGTTTCGCCTTTTGCTACCACGTGGATACCAGGCTTAGCGGCTTGCATCGGGGTATAGGCAGGTTCTTTTAACACCGGTGCTGTTGGTGTTTTGTTTGTGGTAGCCACTTTAAAATTAGAAACTTCTTTAGGAGCAGCTTGCTCTTTTGAAACTACTTTACTGGGAGCCTTTTGCGGGGCATTCAGCGGCTCTTTTAATACTATTGCCGGTTTTTCTTGCGTGCTGGTGCTATCGCCCTTTGTCCAGGCTGATTTCGCCTGCGTAACGGCTGTATCTTTGGTAGCAGCTACTATTCCGGTGGTTGTTGGCTTTTTGTACAAAACAGGAGCCGGCGTTTGGTTAATGGTTTCTATTTCATTATCAATATTCTCACTTAAAACATCTTCTGAGTATTCTTCCTGCTCATTGGTACTGGCCAAGGCGGTATCCAATGCTGCTTCTACCTTTACTTTGTCGGCAGTTATAACTTCTGTTCCGGGTAGCTTCTCCGAAACTGCAGCTACTGCTTCTGTTTCTGCTTCAGTTGTGCTGTCATCAGCTACTTCAGTTTCTGCTATGGCTGGAGCAGTTGCTTGGGGAGAAACAGGTTGGGTGCCGGATAATTTTCCGCCGGGATAATCTTTAACCGGTTTTTTACTTGGGTCCGGCGTTTGGCTGGAAGCAGTAGATTTATTCGCATTTACTTCATCCAGTACCTCATCTTTGGCCAATATAACCGGGTTAGCCGGCGCCCGGGTGGGTTCGCTGTCCGGGGTGCTCTTATATTCTACCGGTACATTGCCCGGACGGCGGTGCTGCATCCACAACAAACGGCCAGCTACCAGTACTTCCTGGTTTTTCAGGCGGTTGTTCCACAAAATAGTGTGTGCTTTTACCCCGTAACGCTGGGAAATTTGCTGTACCCGTTCGCCTTCTTTTACCACGTGGTATTGTACCGCGGCTTTGCTTTTTTTGCGTTCAATATAATAAGCTTCTCCTGCCTCAATCGGGTCGAAGCTGCGCATATCGTTATAAGCTAATAACTTGCGGGTAGAAAGGTGCACCCGGCGGGCCAGTTTGTCTTTGGTATCACCTTTCTGGGCAATAATTACTTTCAGGCCGTTCAGCTTTTTAACTTCGTGTTTGCCGTTGCGCTCCGTTACTATTTCTGGCGTTTCTGAGGCCGAAGCAATTGGAGTGGCCGGGGTACGCTGCGAAGCTAATATCAGCCGTTGTTCCGGGTTCGTAACCGGTATCAGCACGGAATAATTTTTATCGTTCGGAATATACTGGCTGGCCAGCCATTTATTATATTGTTTTAGTTCGGCTTCGTCTACCTGGTTTTCTAAAGCAATATCGCTGATATTTCTGCCGGAAGCCGGAACTTCCCGCAACATTACCAGAGGTGCCGGGTTTAGACCCACGGCGCTGCCGTAAGCTATTTTATGCGCCAGTAATTTTAATATGTAATTATCGGTTTTATCGGTAATGACCATTTCTTTTTTATTGATATGGTTGGGTTGGGCCAGGGCTTTGGCGCCGGTAAAACCATGATAATAAGAAAGAATGGTGTTGTGCCAGTTTTTGTAATACAGCGTATTGCTTTTTACCAGGTAGCGGGCGGCGCTCCTAGAAGATTCGGTAATGTGTTTGCGTTCGTCTACGTCCTGGTTGATGCGCAGGCCGTAATCGGTTGCGGTATCTTTTTTAAATTGCCAGAAACCTACCGCATTGGAGGTAGACACCGCATCCTGCACCAAACCGCTTTCAATTAAAGCTAAATATTTAAAATCATCCGGCAGGCCTTCTTCCCGGAATACGCGTTCGATAATGGGGAAATACGTATCGGCTAAATCTACTTTTAACTGGAAATATTTGGGATACCTGAGCAAAGCATCTACTTTCTTTTGCAAATCCTGGCGGCCGCTTTCCTCCAGAATAAAATGCTGATCGGCAAAATATAGATTAGTAGGAACAATAATAGATTGGGCCTGGGCCCAGTAACTAACCAGTAAAAATAAAAATACGATCTGCTTTCTCATAAACAAGTATTTTGCGTCTAAAGCTTTGGTATAATGCCTAAACGAATAAAAGATGAGATTTCTGCTGTAAAATGCGGAATATTAAATTTCCCGGATTTACTGCCGATTACCCAAGAACAAAATAGCAGATTAAGAATGGAAAGAAGAATTTTCCGGCGGATTATTTATCGACAATCTTTCTACACTTTTTCCACATATAAGCAGAAAAGGCCTTAATAATAGCGGGTAGCAATAATCACTTAATGAACTAATTGCGGGCGTATACGCCTGAAAGCCGGTAAATTTATAATATAAAATAAGTAATATTTGGTGTTTTGGCGGGCATGGCCGGACGTATAAAAACAGTCCGGAATTATTTCTTCCGGACCAGCATCAGTCCGTCGCGCAGCGGTAATAATATATTTTCTACCCGGTCGTCGGCCTGTATTTTGCGGTTTAAATCCAGTACCGATTGCGTGTCTTTATCGGTTTTAGCGGTTTGCTGCGCTACCTTGCCGCTCCAAAGCACATTATCAATTAATATAAAGCCGCCCGGTGCTACTTTCTCCAAGGTTAAATCGTAATAACGGGCATTGTTTAGTTTATCGGCATCAATAAAAACCAGGTCGAACTGGTAATTAAGTTGCGGAATAATTTCCAGAGCATTGCCGATGTAGTATTTTATTTTGTCTGCGGCGCCGGCCTTTTTAAAATAGCCCCGTACCATTTCCTCTAGTTCTTCATTTACATCTATGGTGTGCAGCAAACCGCCCGGGGCCAGGCCTTCGGCTAAGCACAAACCCGAGTAACCAGTGTAAGTACCCAGTTCTAAAATTTGTTGCGGCCGGATCATGTGCGAAATCATGGCTAAAAACCGTCCTTGCACGTGCCCGGAGAGCATCCGGGGCTTCATCACGTGCAGGTGGGTGTCGCGGTTAAGTTGCTTTAAAAGTTCCGATTCGGCGCTGGTATGTTCGGTAACGTAACGTTGCAGCTCAGGCGATAGAAAATCCATTGTTTGTTAGCATTTAGCTTATAGCGATTAGCTTTTAGCAATTAGTCTCTACTAAATCAAAAGTTTTATTAGATCAAAAATCCAGACCTATGTTATTTATTCTTTATTTTAAGGTTACTAATAACTGGTAACGAATAAATAATAAAAGCTAACCGCTCAAAGCTAATTACTGTTTTAAGCCGGTATATAATTCAGGTAACTTAATTTATTTTCCGCCAGAACTTCGTTGGCAATATCCAGGAGTTGCTGGGCTTCAATGCGCCGGATATGGTCGAATATTTCGTTGAGGCTTTCAACTTTATCCAGGTCCAGAATGCTTTTGCCCATCATCATCATCAGGCCGATATTGCTTTCTTCGGCCATGGCCAGTTGCCCCATTAGTTGTTCCTTGGCAGTATGAAGCTGCAGGCTGCCCAACGGTTTTTCCCGGAGCTTTTTCAGTTCTTTTAAAACCAGTGCCGTGGTGCGGGCCAGTTGTTTTTTCTCCGTGCCGAAGTAAATACCAAAAGAACCGGTATCCAGGTAGGTCGCATAATTGGCATCGATGGTATACACCAAACCGTATTTTTCGCGCACGGCCAGGTTTAAGCGCGAATTCATGCCGGGGCCGCCCAGGATATTGGTCAGCATAAAAAAAGGAATGCGCCGTTCGTCGGCCAGGGCATAAGCCGGCGCGCCAATAACGCAGTGCGCCTGCACAATGGGTTTTTCCTGGTTTATAAGCTGGGGCTGGTAATGGATAAACGGCTGCCGCGCCCGTTCTTTGGTAATAGCGGGCAGGTGGCCCAGGTATTTCTGGCTTAGTTTCATTACCTTATCGAAAGGTAAGTTACTAACGGAACAGAATACCAGCCGGTTGGTACTTAAATTATCCTGGATAAACCGGAGGAAATCAGTCTTTTTAAAACCCGATACACTTTCTTTGGAGCCCAGAATATTGTTGCCCAAAGCATGATTCTGAAACACGACTTCGTCAAAATCATCGATAATGGCGTCTTCGGGCGTGTCGAGGTACATGGCCATTTCTTCCAGGATAACGCCGCGCTCTTTTTCTATTTCTTTGGCTGGGAAAGTAGAGTTAAAGGTAATATCGGTGAGCAATTCAAAAGCTTTTTCAAAGTGCTTATCCAGCACCGAAGCATAAAAGCAAAGTTTTTCTTTGGTAGTATAGGCATTTAGTTCGCCGCCTACGGTTTCGAGGCGGTTTAATATGTGAAACGATTTGCGCTTTTTGGTGCCTTTAAAGGCCATGTGTTCCCAGAAGTGAGCCAGACCTTGCTGTTCCGGGTTTTCGTCGCGGCTGCCAATATCCAGGATAAAGCCGCTGTGCGCAATTTTAGTATGAGTAACTTGTTTATGTATAATACGAATGCCGTTAGGCAAGGTATGCAAATGATAATCAGGCATGCATTTATAAAAATTAGCCGGCAAAGATACGAAAAATGTACCAGAAGTTATAGGTTTCGGTTAAGTTGATAAACGGACCCGAATTAAATAAAATAAAAGGAAAAGCCCGAAGTAACGTACTTTTGTTTTTTTATGGGAAAGGCAAAAAGAGCATGAAAAATATTCTGATTATTCAAACCGCTTTTTTGGGTGATGTAGTGCTGGCAACGGGACTGATAGAAAAGCTGCGGGCGTATTACCCGGCGACCAGGCTGGATTTTTTGCTCCAGAAAGGCAATGAAGCGTTGCTAAAAGATCATCCGCAATTAAACCGGGTGCTTACCTGGAATAAAAAGCAAAATAAATATAAAAACCTGCTGCAACTGCTGGGCCCAATCCGGAAACAAAAATACGACCTGCTTATCAATCTGCAACGTTTCGGCTCTACGGGTTTACTTACCGCTTTGTCCGGCGCCAAACAAACCGTTGGCTTCGATAAAAATCCTTTTTCCCGCTTTTTTACGCGCCGCTACCACCACGATGTAGAGTCAGGCCAGCACGAAATAGCCCGCAATCATTTACTTATTGCCAGCCTGACCGATGAAAAACCTGCCAGGCCTTGCTTGTATCCCTCGCCCGAAGATTATGCGAGAGTACAGCCTTTCAAAAACCAACCTTATATTTGTGTAGCGCCTACTTCGGTGTGGTTTACAAAGCAATACCCGGCCGAAAAATGGGTACATTTATTAGATGCTTTGCCAACGGGGTACAACGTGTATTTGCTGGGTTCGCCCGGTGATAAAGAACTGGCGGAGAAGCTTAAAACAACGACCAAAAACAAAGCAGTAACAAACTTATGCGGGCAGTTAAGTTTGCTGCAATCGGCGGCCCTGATGCAAGACGCGCAACTCAACTACGTAAACGATTCCGGCCCCATGCACCTGGCTTCGGCCTTAAATGCCCCCACTTGCGCCGTCTATTGCTCTACCATACCCGGCTTTGGATTCGGGCCGCTGGCCGATTTTGCGCAGGTAGTAGAAAAAAAAGAGCCTTTGTATTGCCGGCCCTGCGGGTTGCACGGTTATCAGAAATGCCCGCAGGGGCATTTTAAATGTGCTTATGATATCGAAACCGAACAGCTTTTAGCGGTGTTGGCATTGACGCTGCCCGTATCGGGGAATTTGAATTAAAACCCGGACCCTGGTACAGGATGGTTTATAATAAAGTTATTGATAAGCCATTGCCGTAGTGCTGCCGGAATAAGTTTGTTTAAATAAATACAGCTTATAGATAATATTCTAACTTTGCCGTTCCGGACCTGATTGGTTCAACCTTATTTATTTAGAGAAATAACGTAATTGTCTGAGCTATGAGATACCTGCCCATTGATGCCAGCCTGTTTATTCATAACCGGGAAAATTTTCGCCGGCACCTGAAACATTGTTCTTTGGCCATTTTTAATTCCAACGATATCATGCCTACTAACGCGGATGGTACCATGGGTTTCCGGCAGAACAGTGATTTATTTTATTTAAGTGGTATAGACCAGGAAGAAAGTATTTTGTTGCTTTTTCCCAACGCGAAAGATGCGCGCCACCAGGAAATATTATTTGTGCGGGAAACCAACGATCATATCCTGACCTGGGAAGGCTATAAACTTGCCAAAGATGAGGCACGTGCCATATCCGGTATTCAATCTATTTACTGGACTTCAGAATTTAAACAAGTGCTTCGTGCCCTAATGGCCGAAGCGGAACATGTATATCTGAACTCAAACGAGCACCTGCGGGCCGTAGTAGAAGTAGAAACCCGCGATACCCGCTTCCTGAAATGGATAAAAGAAACCTATCCTTTGCATCAGTACGAGCGGAGCACGCCTATTATGCACCATTTGCGGGCCATTAAATCTGAAACCGAAATAGCCTTGATCCGGCAGGCCTGTAGTATCACCGAAAAAGCTTTCCGGCGATTGCTGCAATTTGTAAAACCCGGCGTAATGGAATACGAGGTAGAAGCTGAAATCTGTCATGAGTTCTTACGGAACCGGTCGCGCGGGCCGGCTTACAGTTCTATTATTGCTTCCGGCGTCAATGCCTGTATCTTGCACTACGTTGATAATAACCGCGAATGCAAAGAAGGCGATGTGCTGCTAATGGACTTTGGCGCTGAATACGCGAATTACGCTGCGGATTTAACCCGTTCTATACCGGTAAACGGTACTTTTACCAAGCGCCAGAAAGAAGTATATAATGCGGTGCTGCAGGTAATGAAAACCGCTAAAAACATGCTGGTGCCCGGCAATACTTTAGATCAGTACCATGCTTTTGTGGGTACAGTTATGCAGCACGAGCTGGTTAAACTGGGCTTGTTAAACGATAGTGATGTAAAAAATCAGGATCCCGAGCATCCGCTTTATAAAAAATATTTCATGCACGGTACGTCGCATTTCCTGGGTTTGGATGTGCACGATGTCGGAAATAAATACCGTCCGTTCGAAGCCGGTATGGTCTTTACCTGTGAGCCGGGTATTTATATCCGGGAAGAAGGCTTAGGCATTCGCCTGGAAAATGATATTCTGATTACCAGCAACGGGCCGGTAGACCTGATGGAAAATATACCTTTGGAAGCCGACGATATTGAGCGTTTAATGAAGGCGTAATGACGCCGGCGGCAATTTACCAGAGAACCGGCCTGCGTTGAAATGCTTCTGATAAGTTGCTTCAATGCTAAAGGCTTAAAAATACAGGGACTCCGGATAATTTTTGCTTTTTTATAGAACTTGTTAAAAAAGCGCTATCCATTATTTAAGTTACAGAAGTTCAGCGGCTAATGGTTTATAAAAAGAAATATTATATCTTATGGGAGCCAGATAGAAGCTGATTTAAAGCAAAGGTGTCATAAAATAGTGTCGATTTTTTGGCGGGATATAAAGCATCTTTAATAAAATATCTTACTTTTGCCGATCGAAATTATAATTCATATTAAAATAAATAAATAAACAGATTTATTGCAAATTTTTATATCAATATGCCAACCAAGACCGTATGAGAAAGGTATAAGTACTGATTTTTAAATTTGCAACAAGATGCAAATATGCTGGAATGAGGCATTTAAGCAGTTTTTAAACGAAAATTTACCTTTATTGGAAACATTTTTTAGCAATATAGGTATATACGCAAAACCTAATATATTATTTCTTTTAACTTTTTACCATTACAACACTAAACTTAAACTATGAAAAAAGTTTTAAACAAGACGGTAGCATTAGCTTTGGGGCTTTGTTCCCTGTTTGCTACCACCAGCAACGCACAGAATGCTGACAACAAATGGGCGCTCCGAGGCTACGCCAGTGTTTATCAATATAAAGGTGACATTGGTTCTGAATTCTATGAGTGGGGACAAGGCCGCACTGGCTGGGGTATTGGTATTTCCCGGTACATAAGCCCGTCTTTCGATTTTATGTTAGATTTCAGCCGGGCCCGGATCGATTATAACAACAACTACATGGGTGGCAACATGGCTGCCGGCCGGCCGGGTAATTTGTTCTTCAATGGCGAAATGATGAACGTGCTGGGTGGTTTCAAACTGAAACTGAACAATGGCATGATCCTGAAAGAAGATGCTCGTATTCAGCCTTACTTAGCTTTAGGTTATGGCGGTGCCTTTACCGATGTTTCTGGTATTGGCCGTTATGGCAGATTTGGAACTGAATTTGGACCTGCTGCTGCCAATCCTAGCACCGACGGCGATTTGAACCATGATTTATTCTGGGGTGCTGCTGGTTTTAATATCCGTTTAAGCGATCGTTTGGGCTTAATGGTACAAACTGGTCAGTCTTACTTAACCACTGAGCAAACTGATGGTTTCAAAGATCCGGAAGATAAAAAGAACGACCGTTTCTTAATGCATAACTTTGGTTTGACTTATGCAATTGGTAAAGCCAAAGATACCGATATGGACGGTGTGCCCGACAGAAAAGACAAATGCCCTGATACGCCATCTGGTGTAAAAGTAGACGAAAATGGTTGCCCGGTTGATACCGACCAGGATAGTGTGCCAGATTACCAAGATAACTGCCCAGATGTAGCCGGTGTAGCTGCTCTGAATGGTTGCCCAGACCGCGATAATGATGGTGTAGCTGATGCACAGGATCAATGCCCAGACCAACCAGGTACTGCTGCACTGCAAGGTTGCCCAGATGCTGATGGTGACGGTGTAGCCGATGCGCAAGATCAGTGCCCAGATACTCCTGCCGGAACTCAGGTAAGTGCTACTGGTTGTCCTTTAGATGCTGATGGTGATGGTGTATCTGATGCCTTAGATAAATGCCCAGACACTCCTGCTGGAACTCAAGTAGACTCTACTGGTTGCCAACTTAGAAAACCAATCCCAAGAGGTGTAGGTCGTGGTAACTTACAAGATACTACTTATATCCAGTTTGAATTCGACAAAGCTGTTCTGAGAAAAGTATCTTTCGCTAAATTAGACCAAGTTGCCCGCTTCCTGAAACAAAACCCAACTTTCAGTGTAAACGTTTCTGGTCACGCTGATGCCCGTGGTACTGACGAATACAACCAAGCCCTGTCAGAAAGAAGAGCCGCTGCTGTAGCCCGTTACCTAACTACTACTGGTAGAATTGCTAAAAACCGGATTACTACTGTAGGTTACGGTGAATCTCAGCCACGTGCTTCGAACGATACCCCAGAAGGTATGGCTCAAAACCGAAGAGCACAGGTTGAACTTCAGGTACTAGACGTAGTAGTTGAATAAACAACCAATGATTAGTTGACCTTACGGTCTTACTTAGCAGAACTAATCATAAAAATAAAAAGCGGCAGGAAATATTTCCTGCCGCTTTTTATTTTTATGCAATTAGCCATTATAGCTCCTTAATTAGCCAGGTTTTATTCTGGCGGCAATGCGCCGGTTAAGTATTGCTGTAGAATATTGTATTGGGTTGTGCTGAAAAAGACAGTTGAGATAGAACTGTTAAGATCATGATTTGGAGAAATACCTGTCAGGAAGATTAGACGGGACTTACCTTGAATTAATACCAGTGCTACACCAGGATAGGTTTCTGGTGGTTTATAAATGACCAAAGGGCGGTGCGTTAAGCAGAAATGCTGGGCCGGGTGGCATTAATCCTGAAGAAAAGAAATCCGGTACCAGCTATAAAATGAAAGTGCAGGTTAAGCTACTTTAGAAGCTAATAAATATAATACTGCCATCCGGATGGCAACGCCGTTTTCTACCTGGTTTAAGATAATGGAATGGCTCGAATCGGCGGCATCACTGCTAAGCTCTACGCCGCGATTAATCGGGCCCGGGTGCATAATAACAATTTCTTTATTCAGACTATCCAGAAGCTTTTTATCAATGCCGTAATACAAGGTATACTCCCGCAGCGAAGGGAAATATTTCATTTGCTGCCGTTCTAACTGAATGCGCAGCACATTAGCAACATCGCACCAAGCTAAAGCTTTTCGTACATCCAGCTCTACTTTTACGCCTAAATCGGCAATGTGCCGCGGTAGCAAAGTGGCCGGCCCGCAAACCATTACTTCGGCGCCTAATTTATTTAAAGCAAAAATATTAGATAAAGCTACCCGCGAGTGCAGAATATCGCCGATAATAGCTATTTTTTTGCCCGCTACGTCGCCCAGTTTTTCCCGGATAGAAAAAGAATCGAGTAAGGCCTGGGTGGGGTGTTCGTGGGTGCCGTCGCCGGCATTTACAATGTTGGCTTTAATGTGGCGCGATAGAAAATGTGGGGCGCCGGCACTGGCGTGGCGCATCACAATCATATCTACCTTCATGGCCAAGATATTATTAACGGTATCCAGCAGGGTTTCGCCTTTTTTTACCGAACTGCCGCTCGCCGAAAAGTTAATGACATCGGCCGATAACCTTTTTTCGGCTAACTCAAAAGACAAACGGGTACGGGTAGAATTTTCGAAAAATACATTGGCAATGGTAATGTCTCGCAAAGAAGGAACCTTCTTGATCGTCCGGCTCAGAACTTCTTTAAAATTATCTGCGGTTTCAAATATTAACCTGATATCTGCCGGGGTAAGATCTTTGATGCCTAGTAAATGCCTGACACTTAATTCTTGCATGTTTAGTTCTCTTCTTTTTTGGTGATAAGCCAAATGTTATTTTCGGGCGTTTCTTCGTTTTTCCATTCTACCAAAACCCGTTCGGAGGGCAGGGAATTTACATATTTGCCCACGTATTTGGCTTCGATGGGCAAATGGCGGGTATAACGCCGGTCTATTAAAACCAGCAGTTCTACACTGGCCGGTCGGCCGTAAGCAATCATGGCATCGAGGGCCGCCCGTACCGAACGGCCGGTATATAAAACATCATCTACCAATATTACGCGCTGGTTTTCAATATGAAAGTCGATGCGGGTGGCGTTGGCCATTACGGGGCTTTCGCGGCGCCGGAAATCGTCGCGGTGAAATGTAATATCCAGCTGACCGGTACGAACCGGAAAACCCAGAATATGCTGTAGTTTTTGCCGGATGCATTCGGCCACAAATATACCGCGCGGCTGTAAACCCAGAATAACAGAATTAGAAAAATCTACATGATTTTCGATGAGCTGGTGCGCTAACCGCTGAATCATGATATCCAATAACTGGTCCGGAACAATTAGTCTTTTCTGCATAACTACTTTCTACCGCAAATATAAATATTATGCATTACGAATGTGCTTCTATTTTAAGTGTCTCTTAAAAAGATATTGCCATAAAGGATTTGGCAGCACAGATAGAAACCATAAAAGCAGATTGGAGCTGCGTTTAAAAAGCCCGGTAAGTTCTGGTTTTACGGAGCCAGGGATACTTTTGTCAGGTAAAAGACTTCTCTCGATTGCCAGTTGCCCGACCGTACCCGCTGAAACCCAAAAGTAATAAAATTAGAACCGTACCAGAATTTCAAATCCGGTTCATCCGGGTCGCTGAGCTTTTCGTTAGTATTCAGGGCTTCTAATGGTACGGAGGCTTCATTATCGGAAGTGCTGTCGCGGTTGATGATCTTATACCGGATATCTTTTTCATAAGCATAGGCCATTACAATTTTATCTCCGGCAAAAGCATGCTGGGCTACCGGGGCCAACGTGGTAGTGGATGCATCTTCCAGTACATAATTGTTGTCCCAGAGCAAATTGCCTTTTTTATCGAAAGCCAGTACAAAAGAATGGGAAAAACGAAACTCAGAAGGCGACATGTCCCGTTCGCGGGGCGGCAAATTAAGCATACCCATCGGGTAAGAAGTAATCCGGTTTAAATAACGGTTGCTGTTATGACTTACCGGAGTATAAGCCTCCGCAAACAAATATAAAGTATCGCGGTAAACTTCCAGGTCCTGGATAAGCAGGCGGAAACCCTGGCGTATTTCTTTGTTTTTTTCTTCGTAGCGGGCCGCTTTTTGGGTTAAGCGACGACGGGCACCTTTACCCAGAAAATCGTAGAAGTGCTTAAGTTTTGTGAATGGGTGATAGATCGCGCTGTTTTCCGGCGCGGCTAAGGGTGTGCTAAAAATACCTTCGGCCGTACGTAAACTGCGGGAATTAAAAGAACCAATTACAATTTTGGAGGTGCTGTCGCCTGGACTCACTTGTCCTGTAATAAGGTTTCTTTTAAAGGGCGGTATAATAAAGTTAGTAGTGTACAAATCGCCGTGCGGCGAAAACCGCTTTACCTGCAGCCGGCCTTTTATCCCGTTCGATTCGGCCAACACAAATTCGGCCCGTTGCGCAGTCGTATCTAAATGAAAATCCGAAATAGCCGATAACTGGTCGTATAAGGCCGGAATAGTTTTTATTTGACCGGTTTCCTGATTCAGATGAATTACTAGAACGTTCCGGCTGTTATAGGCCATAATAAAAACCTGGTTATTCAGTACCTTAAATTTGTCGAACTGTACGTCGCGGTCAATGTCAAAATCTTTCAGGTTGTATTTGGTGTAAACATGCTCACCGTTGCGGGCATTAATTTTTAAGATGTGAAACCGGCCAGGGTTGCGCTCCAGGAACATCAGGTAAACAAAACCGGCAGTGGCATAATACTGGTGAAATTCTTCGTCGTTATCTAACTCCAGGGTGGTTTCCCACTGTTGTTTCAGGTTCTGATCGAATTTTTGGAAAACGTGCTTCGACTTAAAAAGATCGAAGTAGGGCCGGCGATAAAGCAACAAGGTGCTATCCTGAATCGGAATAACTTCTACTGTTTCTTTAAATGCATCAATCTCCAGTTCTTTCCGGATGGGCTGCGTAATGGTTTGGGCCGCCGCCGTGCCGCATAAAATTAAACACCAGATAAAAAAAGCCGCTTGTATTAATTTCCCTCCCATGCCTGGCCAGTTTTGTTTCACTTAAAATATTGCCGCCTAAAACGGCGGATTTAAAAATTTAATTACCTAAACTCAGAATTACTTCAAACTCTTCGGGCCGGAGCGGCATTACCGATAAGCGCGATTGTTTTAATAACGCAATATTTTCCAGCCGATTGTCTTTTTTAATTGCCTCTAAAGAAACAGCCGTTTTAAATTCCCGCATCGGCGCCAGGTCCACGGTAAGCCACCGCGGATCGTCGCTGGTTTTATCGGGGTAAGCTTCGGTGGCTACCTGGGCCAGGCCCACAATGGCTTTTTCCGAAACACTGTGATAAAACAAGACTAAGTCTCCTGTTTTCATGGCCTGCAGGTTATTTCGGGCCTGATAATTACGTACTCCGGTCCAGGAGGTACTGCCATCTTTTACAAAATTGTGCCAACTGTAAGCTTCGGGTTCTGATTTTACTAACCAGTATTGCATTTAATTTAAATAGATTGATTAAACGATTAAAACGATACTTTTCTTTTTCCTGCCCGCAAGGCTTTCCGGGAAAATCTTTGCAAGAAAGTGATTTTAGAAAGGTACCGCAAAGAAAACTTCGTCGTATCCGGACGAATAGCAGAATACATTTAGTTTTAGAACTCTCAATTCTAAAAAAGCAAGAGATATAAATTAAACCTAACAGAAATATCTAGTTATATTCAACCTAGTGCTTATTTGCCGGCAGGCAAAAACTTCACTTGCAGAAGATCTTTTGTAACCGATATTAATTCCAATTCAAAGTTTTCGGTTTCGTTTTCGGCAAAAGTTATCTGCAGCAAATTCTCTTTTACCATTTTCCATTTACCGGTATGTTCTTCTAAACCATCGGTGGGCGCAATGGCATATAAATGGAAAGTGCCATTTTCGTCGAGGCTAAAGCCGGTACGACCGCGCGAAGGCGGGAAAGGGTAAGTATTAGGCCGGTAATTTTTAATATTGCCGTTATCTTCTTCGTTGGCGTGGAGCCACGTTTTTCCTAATAAGTTGGCATCGGGCAGGCGAAAACAAGTAGTAGCCATCAGGCAAAATAAAGTAAAGCAAATAGATGGTAGATATTTAAAATTCATGCAGAAATAAAATGATAGACTATTTAAATTAAAGATAAACGAGCTAATTTACAAATAAGCCGTGGTTTTTTATTGCGGAACTAAAGATCTGCGGTATAATATTCTGTTTTAACGGACACCGGGTACAGCTGTCGTTCGTTAAAGGGAATTAATTATCTTTGTATAAAGTAAAAGTATATCCCTTGGACAATAAAAAAATCATCCGGGCTTTTCGCCTGGCATCTTCGCTGATGGAGTTGCACGACGAAAATCCGTTTAAAATCCGGTCTTATACCAATGCCGTGGCCACGCTGGAACGGATGGAAACACCTGTGGCCGGAATTTCGGCTACCCAACTGGAACAAATAGAGGGCATAGGCAAAGCCTTGGCCGCTAAAATAGTAGCTATTTCCGAAACCGGTTCGTTTCCGGAGCTGGATCAGTACCTAGCCGCCACGCCGCCGGGGGTAGTAGAAATGCTTGGTATAAAAGGCATCGGCCCTAAAAAAATCCGGGCCATCTGGAAAGATTTGGGCGTAGAAACCGGCGAAGCTTTGCTAGAAGCCTGTGAGAAAAATGAGTTGGCCGCCCTGAAAGGCTTTGGCGCCAAAACCCAGGAAGCCATTAAAAATGCCTTGTTGTACAACCAACAAAGCAAAGGCAAATTGCTTTATGCCGAAGTAGAAACCTTGGCATATCATTTGCGCGATTTACTGCGGGATAAATTAAAAACCGACCAGGTGGAAGTAGCCGGCGAAATCCGGCGGCGCCTGGAAATAATTGAGCAAATAACGCTGGTAGCCGCCGCCGAAAATCCGCAGAAAGTTCTGGATATTTTAAAAACAATTCCGGAGCTGGAGCAGGACGAAACTAAATCTGGACCGTTTAGCTGGCGGGGCCGGGAAACTACTTCGGGCTTGGCTTTGGCCTGCAAAATAGTTTCTCCGGCAGATTTTGTAACTGAGATGTTCCGGGCTACCGGCTCCGAAGCGCATTTAACTGGCTTATTCAGTAACACCGATTGCTTGTTGCTGGTCTCGCGGAAAGAAAAATATACCTCCGAAGAAGATATTTACGCCTCGGCTGGTATGGCCTATGTACAGCCCGAAATGCGCGAAGGCCGCAATGAGTTGCTGCTGGCCAAAGAAAACGCCTTACCGGAACTGCTCACCGATAACGATCTGCGCGGTATTTTGCATAATCATACCACCTATAGCGACGGCGCCAATACCCTGGCGCAAATGGCGGTTTATTGCCGCGACAAAGGCTACGATTACCTGGGTATCTGCGATCATTCCAAATCGGCTTTTTATGCGAATGGCTTGCCGGAATTCCGCATCCGCGAACAGCACCAGGAAATGGATAAACTCAACCAAGAGTTGGCGCCCTTCCGCATCTTTAAAGGGATTGAATCGGATATATTAGCTGATGGTTCTTTGGACTATAGTGATGAAGTGCTGGCTTCTTTTGATTTTGTGGTAGCTTCTATTCACAGCAACCTGAAAATGGATATTGTAAAAGCTACGGATCGTTTGGTAAACGCCGTGCAAAACCCGTTTACCACTATTCTGGGGCATCCGACCGGCCGCTTGTTGTTACGGCGCGAAGGTTACCCCGTAGATTTTAAAACCGTAATCGATGCCTGTGCCGAACACGGTGTTATTATCGAAATAAATGCTAATCCGTGGCGTTTAGATCTGGATTGGCGGTGGGTAGAATATGCGTTGTCTAAAAACGTGCTGCTGAGTATTAACCCGGATGCCCACAGTACCGAAGGCTACCACGATATGCGTTACGGGGTTTTGATGGGGCGGAAAGGCGGCCTTACCCGCGAAATGACGTTTAATACTTTTTCTTTGGAAGAGGTAGCCGCTCATTTCGAGAAGAGAAAACAAAGGGCCACTGCTATGTTGGCTTCTTAAATGAAAATATTGATTCTGCGTTTTTCTTCTATCGGGGATATTGTGCTTACTACGCCCGTTATCCGCATTCTTAAAAAACAGTTGCCGGGAGTTAGTGTTCATTATGCTACCAAACCCAACTTTAAAGCTGTGGTAGGCGCTAATCCTTACCTGGATAAAGTGCATTATTTAACCGGTAGTTTGTCGGCGCTGGTGGACGAGCTGCAACAGGAAAAATTTGATTACGTGGTGGATTTGCACCATAATTTACGGAGCCGTTTGATTCGCTTTCGATTAGGCGTGCAGGGAGCCAGTTTCCCTAAATTAAACATCCAAAAATGGCTGCTGGTAAATTTAAAAGTAAATAAAATGCCCGCCGTGCACATTGTAGACCGCTACATTGCGGCGGCCCAAAAGTTAGGGATTAAAAACGATGGCGCGGGACTGGATTATTTTATTCCGGCCCAAGATGAAGTAGAGATTGACACCTTACCTGCTATGCACCGGCCCGGCTATGTTGCTTTTGCTATTGGCGCCCAGCACGCCACCAAAAGGCTGCCCACCAAACGCATCATAGAATTATGCGTCCGGATAAACCGCCCTGTTATTTTACTAGGCGGAAAAGAAGATGCCGGAACCGGCGAAGAAATTTTGAAATACTTCGAACGACGAATAACGAATAACGAACAACGAACAACGATTTACAACGCCTGCGGGAAATATAACCTGAATCAATCGGCTTCGCTGGTGCGGCAAGCCGAAGTAGTGTTTAGTCATGATACCGGTTTGATGCACGTAGCGGCGGCTTTCCGGAAAAAAATATACAGTATTTGGGGAAATACGGTACCGGAGTTAGGCATGTACCCTTACCAGACCGAATTTGAGGTTCTGGAAAGAAATAACCTGCCTTGCCGACCTTGTTCTAAAATAGGGTATAAAGCCTGTCCGCAGGGTCATTTTAAATGCATGTGGGAGATTGATTTCTCTAAGGTGTAGGTTTAAAAAGATGAATGATAAAGGAAGATTGTAAATAGTTGAACAGGTATTGTGTTTCTGGAAGCATAAGTAATACGAGCAATTTATAATTAAAGACCACTTAAAAAGAAACCTCCATTTATCACGAAATGGAGGTTCCTCTAAATTATTCGGAAATTTAAAAAAAGCACATTTCTGCGCCTTTACTTATTAGTTAATCATTTCAAATCCGCAGTAATTGTGCAATACCGCAGGTAGTTTAATGCCTTCCGGTGTTTGGTTGTTTTCCAGAATGGCGGCCACAATGCGGGGTAAAGCCAGGGCACTGCCGTTTAAAGTATGTAGTAATTGGGGTTTCCCGTTTTCGCCTTTGTATCGTAGTTTTAACCGATTGGCCTGGTAGGTTTCAAAATTACTGGCGGAGCTGACTTCTAACCAGCGTTTCTGCGCCGCCGAGAAAACTTCCATGTCGTAGGTTAGGGCCGAGGTAAAACTCATATCACCGCCGCATAAGCGCAGTACCCGGTAAGGCAGCTCCAACTTTTGCAATAATCCCTGAATATGATGGCTCATTTCTTCCAGAGCTGCGTAAGAGTTTTCCGGTGCCTGAATTTGGACAATTTCCACTTTATCAAATTGGTGCAAACGGTTCAGGCCGCGTACATCAGCGCCCCAGGAACCGGCTTCGCGCCGGAAACAAGGCGTATAACCGGCATTTTTAATGGGTAGTCTGTCAAGAGCAATAATTTCGTCGCGGTAAATATTGGTAATTGGTACTTCGGCCGTCGGAATCAGGTAATAATTATCGGCGGTAGCGTGGTACATTTGTCCGTCTTTATCGGGTAACTGGCCGGTACCGTAACCGGAAGCTTCGTTTACCAGGATGGGCGGCTGTATTTCGGCATAACCCGCTTTAATGGCTTCGTCTAAGAAAAAGTTGATGAGTGCTCTTTGTAAACGAGCCCCTTTGTTTTTATAAACCGGGAAACCGGCACCAGTAATTTTATTACCTAGTTCAAAATCAATAATATCGTATTTTTTTATTAATTCCCAGTGCGGCAGGGCACATTCTGATAGGTCCGGAATGTTACCATGCTGTAACACAATTTTGTTTTCTTCGGGTGTGCGGCCTTCGGGCACACTGGCGTGCGGCAGGTTGGGTAGTTTTACCAGGGCAGCTTGCAGCTGATCTTCCAATTGGGAGAGTTCTTCGGCAAATTGCTTTGCTTTGTTCTTTAGCTCGGCAGTTTCGGTTTTTAAACTTTCGGCCTGATCTTTGGCTCCGGCTTTCATGAGGCCGCCAATTTCACGGGCTAAAGTATTGGCCCGGGCTTGTATTTCATCGTGTTCGGCCTGCCGGCTACGGCGCTGCTGATCCAGGTCTAAAATAGCTTTAACTTCCGCCTCCGCGTTTTTATAATGCTTTTTCTGCAGGCCCGCAATGGCCTGGTCGGTTTGTTCTCTTAAAACAGATAATTGTAACATGCTGTTGTTTTTGGCCTCGCAAAAATATACTTTTTTAGGTAGAGGTGAAGAATATAGAAAATATTAAATAAAAATTGAAACATTTTAGATTAAAGTAACGGTATTATTTGGTAATTAGGTTGCATTCCTATAACATTGTGATGCAAATTAATAACCGGGCCGCTTTCCTGGCTCATTCTATTAACAATAACTTTCACTTTTCCTGAAAAATTCGCTCCTGTTGCCTTCCCGCAATCCTGAGAAGCAAATATTATTAACTACCATAATTCTGTATGTACAATATTGAAGAATTGAAAGACAGGCTGCTTTCAGAACTTAAAGAGATTGCTGAAGAGCTTGGCGTCACCAATTTCAACAAACTAAGCAAGCAAGATCTTATTTACAAAATCCTGGATCAGCAGGCCATTACCCCTCCCGAAAAGCTTCCTAAAAAATACCGGGCTTCTGCTCGTAAACCAGCCGAAACGCCCGATACGGTTCAAGTTTCTATGTTTGAAAACACGGACCCTGTTACTCCTATGACGGATACTTTAACCGGTGATGCCTTACCGGTTGCGGCACCAGCCGCCGATGCCCCTAGTGAGTTAGTAGATACGCAAAGCCGGCCCGTAGTACGGCGCGAACCCCGGACCAGCAACACGGCAACCAAAGCACCCCGGGAACCACGTACCAGAGAACCACAGGAAGACCGGGAAGCCCGTCCGCCGCGGGAGCCTCTCGAAGGCCCGAACCGCGAACCCAGCGAACCCCGCGAAACGCCAGTGGCCGCTGCTCCGGCAGCAGCAGAAGTTAGAGCTCCACGCGAATTTACCCCCCGGGAAAACAGTCGCGAACCGCAGAACCGGGAGCCACGCCCCCGCGAGCCACAGGAAAACCGCGAACCGCGGGAACCAAGAGAAAACCAAGTACGGGAAAACCGGGAAGCCATGCCAGCGCCCCGCGACAATCAGCCGGTACGGGAAAATGCACCGGCCCGGGAGCCCCAGGCATTACGCGAAAATCAGCCGGTAAGAGAAGCCGCTCCCGTGCGGGAAACCCCGCCAGTACGGGAAAATCAGCCGCCGCGGGAAAATCAAAACCGCAACGACCAAAATCAAAGCCGGAACGATCAGAATTTTCAGCAGCGCCGGCCAAACCAGCCGCAAGGACAGGTACCAAACAATGCGCCAGGTAATAACCAGAACAACGGCGGCCCGAACGCAGCAACCTTTAAAGAATTTGACGGCGTAATTATAAACGAGGGGGTATTGGAGTTAATGCAGGATGGATACGGCTTCCTCCGCTCTACTTATTATAATTACCTGGCTAGTCCGGACGATATTTATGTATCTCCATCGCAGATTAAATTATTTGCTTTAAAAACCGGTGATACCGTAAAAGGTCAGATTCGTCCGCCCAAAGAAGGCGAAAAATATTTTGCTTTATTAAAAGTTGAATCGGTGAACGGCCGGACTACCGAAGAAATTCGCGACCGGATTCCGTTCCAGCACTTAACGCCGCTGTTCCCGGAACAACGCTTAAACCTGAGCACCAAATCGTCGCTGTTATCTACCCGCATTCTGGACTTATTCGCGCCGATTGGTAAAGGCCAACGCGGTATGATTGTGGCCCAGCCCAAAACCGGTAAAACCGTATTGCTGCAGGAAATTGCCAATGCTATTTCGGAAAATCACCCGGAAGTTTACTTAATGATCTTACTCATTGATGAACGGCCGGAAGAAGTAACCGATATGTCGCGCAACGTAAAAGCCGAAGTAATTGCGTCTACTTTTGACGAAACCGCCGAGCGCCACGTAAAAATATCGAGCATAGTGCTGGACAAAGCCAAGCGCATGGTAGAGTGCGGCCACGATGTGGTTATTTTGTTAGATTCTATTACGCGTCTGGCCCGGGCTTACAATACCGTAGTGCCAAGTTCCGGTAAAATATTGTCGGGTGGGGTAGATGCCAATGCTTTGCATAAACCCAAGCGTTTCTTTGGGGCGGCCCGTAACGTAGAAAATGGTGGTTCTTTAACCATTATTGCCACGGCCCTGATTGATACCGGATCGAAAATGGATGAGGTAATTTTTGAAGAGTTTAAAGGTACCGGTAACATGGAATTGCAGCTGGACCGCAAACTGGCTAACCGCCGGATTTACCCGGCCATTGATGTGCCGGCCTCCGGAACCCGCCGCGAAGACTTGTTGATGGACAAAGACGAACTGAACCGCGTTTGGATTTTGCGTAAGTTTATGTCTGATATGAACTCTATAGAAGCCATGGAATTCCTGAAAGACCGGATGAAAGGCACTAGGGATAACGATGAGTTTTTGATTTCTATGAATAGCTAAGTTTGCTATTAAATATTAGAAACAAAAAGTCCTGCTTTAGAAATAAGGCAGGACTTTTTGTTTTAATCGGAAATAAGGAATTTGCATATCTAAAATTTTAGACAAAATCTTTAATTACGTGAATATTACTATATTAGCAACATACAAGTCATACGCAAAAGCCAGCCTGATTGAACTAATCTTACAATGACGTTAAAAGAAGCAGTATTAAAAAGTTTAGAAGAAATAAATGGATTAACGAACTACTCTGAAGTTTGTAAAAACATTATCGAGAAAAAATATTATGACTTTGGGGCTGCAAAAACACCAGGATCTACTGTTTCAGCCTTACTTGGTGACTTCATCCGAAACGGTGACACAAGGGTTAAACGCATAAAACAAGACGGAGGAACTTATTCTTATTACTTAACAAAAAATGAGCAGAATATAGGAGTTGATGTTTTATCTGGAGCAACTACAGCTATAACTACGCCTGTCTTGAAAGTAGAAAAAAACAAAAGCTACGATGAGAGAGATTTACATAAACTTTTGAGTAGCTACTTAAAAAACACGGGTATTTACTCAAAAACAATATTTCATGAGCAGTCAACTTTTGGTAAAGATAGTAACCAAATTTGGACGCACCCTGATATGATTGGTATTAAGTTTCTCAACTTACAGACAAAAGCCAGTCAAAACTTTCTAAAAACTATTAATCGTGTTGATACTTTTAAATTGAGTTCGTACGAAATCAAGAAAGAAATAAATAGTGATAGTGAATTAAAGAAAGCATTTTTCCAAGCAGTTTCAAATTCAACCTGGGCTAACTATGGATATTTGGTAGCATTTGAATACAGTGATGGTTTGATCGAAGAAATGGAACGGCTTAATCAATCATTTGGAATTGGAGTGATTGAACTGAATGCAAATCCATATAAAAGCAAGGTTTTATTTCAACCAAAGTATCGTGATTTAGATTTTAAGACTATTGACAAACTTTGTAAAATAAATAAGGAATTTGAAAAATTTATCGAACAAACTGAAAAGCTAATGACTGCCGAAGAACGTTACTATAAGTCAACCGAAAAAGAACTTGATGAATTTTGTGATGATTATTTTATCAATGATACAGAGATGGAAAAATATTGCAAAGATAAATATATACCAACCGTATAATACAATATTCAGTCGATTGCAGATTAGAAACAAACTTTTTTATTACTTTCACTAAGCGGCTCAGTATTTTGCTGCTGAGTAAATGGCTAGCTTGCTGCAACCAATAACCAATTGGTAAATTTTTCTCCTGCTGTTGCATTTACAGTATGCTTTTCGTCTTTGCATAAAATTATAGGTTCATCAATCCACGAGGATGTACAACAGAAAGGTGAAGGCGGCAGTTTTTCTTTTAGGTATTTTTATTCAACACTAACGCTGAATTTTCCCTGCGTCCCGTATTTTTCGGGTTTTCCTAAAGATACCTGCCACCTATCGTAGGTCGCTTTAGCTAACCACTGCACCAGATATATATCCTGCAGTTCGTTTACTGAAGCAGCCTCGCTAGCTAATTGATAGGCTATTGCATAGAGCGAACTTTTCTTGCTGTGATGAAAAACAAAAGCGGCATGAAACTTATCTAAAGGCTTGGTGATTAGTTGTTGCTGGTAAAGTTTTTGAACCTGATCAAGCCTGGTGCTATCGCGTAAAACTATCTCGGGGCGGAACAGGCCAAGATAAGACTTAAAGGTTTTCCGGTCGGCCTGGTCGGTGTTATAAGCATACGCTAAGGTTTCGCTAACATAATCGGAATGAACAATAGCTGGTGCAAAAGGACGAAACAAGCCCGCTATTATTCCCAGCATACAAATAATAATAACCATCAGGGGCATTCTCAGCCAATTGGGGCTAATGCGCTTGCGGAATATCTTCACAAATCCGGTTACCAGCAGCACCGCTAGGCTTATAGCAATAATTACGAGCAAAATAAAACTGAACAAAGCGTAAAGGTAAGCCAATAGGCCAACTAAAATCAGGATGAGAATCAGAAGCAAGGAATTTTTCATAAAGTGGTGCCTCATTTATTGGTTGGACCTACGTTTTACTTTAGATATCCAACACTTACTTACCTAGGTGTAGTTTGTAACTACACCTAAATATTTTTTTAGCTTACCTTTTTCCAATTTATACTATATTCCCAGAACCTGCCGCAACTTCGCATAACCCGAACGGCTGACGGGAATCTGGGCACCGGATTTTAAAATAGCAATATGCGAATCTTTTTCGTAAGGCTCCAGCCGGACAATTTGGGCCAGTTGAATAATGCTGGAGCGGTGTACCCGTAGAAATTTTTTCGCATCTAAGGTAGTCTCAAAATATTGCATGGTTTTGTTTTTGAGATAGCGGCCCTCCGGGGTATAAATCATCACGTAATCGCCGTCGGCTTCTACATACAAAATATCTTGCTCCGGAATTATTTTAATCTTATTGCCGATCTTCACCACAATGCGGTCCTGGCGCTCCGGATTGGTAGCCGTAGAAGCCAATAGCGCCTCGGTGTGCTTTTTAGTGTCAGTCAGGTCTTTTTGCGCCAGCCATTTATCTACGGCTTTATTAAAACGCTCCTGGCTAAAAGGCTTCAGCAGGTAATCTACGGCGTGGGCTTCGAAAGCCCGGATGGCGTATTCATCAAAAGCCGTGGTAAATATAACGGCCGGCCGGTTATCTACCAGTTCCAACATTTCGAAACCATTAATTTTAGGCATTTGTATATCTAGGAAAATAAGATCGGGCTGGTGCTGGGCAATGGCTTTTACGCCTTCAAAGCCATCGCCGCATTCCTGTAAAATCTGGATTTGCGGGTAAGATTCTTCAAGATATTCTTTTACCAGGGCACGGGCTAAAGGTTCGTCATCAATAAGCAGGGCTTTCATCAGGCTTGCGGAATTTTAATGGTAGTGTTAAATATGTGATCGCTGGGCGATTGGGTTAGTAATAAATCCTGGCGGCCAAATAACAAATCGAGGCGCCGCCGTACGCCATTCAAGCCAAAACCAGTGCCTTTACGCGGGGGCGTAGTTTGCGGGTCGAAGGGGTTCTGGACAGAAACACTTAACATGTTATCAACGGTGCTGGCCGTGATAGAGATGGTAACATCATCGGTGGTATCGTATAACCCAAATTTAATGGCATTTTCTACCAGCGGTTGCAGTAACATGGGCGGCAATTTTTTAGTAGCAGTTTCTTCGTCAAAAGTTATATTGGTTTCGAGGCGATGGCCAAAGCGCATTTTCTCGATATCTAAATACAAGGCCAGGTGTTGTATTTCTTCGGCCAGCGTAACCCATTGGTGATCTTCTTTCTTTAAAGTGCTGCGCAGAAAATCTGATAACTGCTGAATCATTTTGCGGGCATCTTTAGGCTGCGACCCGATTAAAGCATTAATAGAATTAAGGCTGTTAAATAAAAAGTGGGGTTGCAGTTGCTGGCGTAATTTAAAGAGCTCGGCTTCGCGGGCCAGTTTCTCAATATCGGCCTGGCGTTTATCGTTTTCTATCTGGTCTTGCTGGCTGTACCACAATAAACTAATCATGGCCAGCCAGCTAATTAATAAAAAGCCGGTAAAAAGCCGGATAGGCAGCGATTTAAAAAGAAACAAAACGTAATCAGGGCCAATATCCGGCAACATGGGCAACAGGTAATGGATTAAAGCCAGCCAGAGCACCGCCAGTATAATGCAGGAAAGAGCTATATATAAGTACCGGCTGCTATGTTTAGGACGATAGTAATACAGGTTGTTACTGATAAGCCAGCAGGCAATAGCCAGCAATATATTGCTTGAAAAAGAATCTTGTATAGCTATCTGCCAGTTAAAGCCGAACCAGTAAAGCAAAGCGGTTTGGCAAGCACCAAACAGCAGCCACCCACCCCAAAAAATGTAGCGAAACTTACCGGTTAAAAATTGTGATCCAGCCAATTGCGGTTTACTAGTTTTTAGTGATTAGTTGTTTGTCTGTGCCGGATTATTTGCGGAGCCGGCTAAGGCCAGAAGCAATTTCGAAAAACTTAATCCCTCACTCGATGGTATGGATGGCAGAAGCGCTTTAGCTGGCGAAACCAGTTTTAAGCGCTTCTGCCATATCTCAATAACTCCGGATATCAACGCCTCCCATTATAGAGGTACCCCGTATAATCAGCACTTTTTCCGGATTGAAGTTGCCCGGCTGAATCAGGCGTTTATCATCTAATCCGGCAAAAATAGAGATCATTTCGGAAACTACATTCCAGTTGCTGGGTACAATCAGCTTCGTGCCGCCCATAAGTTGGGTAATATCAATGATAACCCGCCCGTGTATGTCGGCCTGAGTCAGGTTTATTTCAGAGCCGCCCATAAAATTAGTAATGTCGCCGCCCTGGAAGTTTTTAGATACAATTATTTTTTTTACGCCTCCCAGAATAGAAGTAGCGTGTAAAAAATCTTCATTACTTATCCGGTTAGTGTAGTCGGCGGTATAGGCATAAGCGGGTTCTGATGCCATATTTCCCAGGTCCGATGCCGGTAACGGCGTCTCCGGATAGTAGTTCGGATCGGCAGGGTTCAGTTCGGGTTCGTGGTTGTAATACCGGCGGCGTTGGTATTTATGCTTACCAAATATCAGCCAAACACCTAAGGAAATAATAATTATGGGCCAGACGAAATCACTGGCGTCTAAACTAGGAATAAGCCGTTCGATAAAAAACAATACGCCGATGATAACCAATACAAACCAAGACGGATTGCGAAAGTTATGGCGAAAACCCAGGAAAAGACCCAGGGCTATTAAGAATACCGGCCAGGAAAAAAGCCAGCCCGGAAATAACATGCCAAATTGTTTGAATAACAGCAAGGTGCCAACAAGCAATAAAATCATGCCGGCGAATACTTTGCCGGAGTTAGGTCGATTTGGAGTGGATGGCGTATTCATGATTTTTTTTTATTCAAATCTACGGTTAAAAGTAACCGGCAGAAACAGACAACAGGTAACCAGAGTAAAAAAATCTGTAAGCGGCGGAAAAACGCCGGTGAATGGCTTGGTATCAGAATAATTATTTTTAATAAAAAGGTAAGCTAATAAGCTTAGCGGAAATTTAAAAATTCTAAGTCAGAAAAATCATGAGCAGGAAAGCCGCACTCAGGCAAACCGAAGAAGTTTTATTCATACGCATGGTATTTTCGAAATTAGCTTCGGCTTTATTTCTTTCTATTTTAATAAACCAGCTGGTAAAAAAAAAGACCACGGGTGCGGTGCAACCCAAAAAGAAAACAATGCGCCAGAACTGGCCCGTCTGGAAATAAGTGAAAAGTAATAAGGCGGAGGCCAGTAATAAACTTAAGGCCGCAAAAACCAAGGTGCCCCGGATACCCAAAAGCAAACTCAATGTTTTATCGCCCCGACGCGCATCTTCCTGGTGCTGGTATATTTGCGTAATAGGATAGGAGCCGCAAAGAAACAGTGAACTAACTACGGCCCATGTTAAATTAGGCGGCGTGCTTATTTCGGAACGGGTTAAACCCAGACCTACCTGCACCATTATATAAGTAAACGCTCCCTGAAACAAAATTACCACCAGCGTACTAATTAAAGGATATTTCTTCAGCCGGATTTTATCGTAGCTATAAGCTTTGGAAACGAGCAAATACACCAAAATACAAGCGCCAAAATATATATTTACCAAAGTAGCTGCCAGTACCGCGAGCATGTCGAACAAAACCACTAACCGGAATAAGTGTTTTGTTACTTTAGGCGGATGTTTCAGACCGCCAATGCTGCCTTCGTCTTTATCGAAATAAGAATTATAACCGTTGCTGGCCGGGTAAACCAATACGTGAATAATGAGAAATACTGCTATTGCCCGGAACCAATTTATTTCCGGTACGGCACTCACGGCAAACCAGAAAACCGGCATCAGGTACACCGAAAAAGGAATCCGCATTAGTTTGAACGCATCTTTCATTTACAGTTAGCAGTGAACAATTATCAATGAACAATTATCAGTTATTAGTGAACAGTTATCAGTAGACATTTAAGAGCTTTAGCAAAGCCGCATTAGCTGGGTATCGTTACTAGCAGGTACGTGTAAAAACATTTAGATGGCTTTGCTCCACAAATAACTTGGTATTTTACGAAAGTCCGGATTAATAATTTTAAAAAGAATTTTGTAACGGATTATAGACTTACGCGTTTACCGCTAACCGCTAACCGCTAACCGCTAACCGCTAACCGCTAACCGCTAACCGCTAACCGCTAACCGGGTACCCGATCAGGTAAATAACCTTGGCTCCGCTAAAATGTTTAACCCGGCCGGTTTGCCAGGTATAGTTAGGCGCCTTTATATCTTTGGTTAACTGCCGGAAATGCTCCGGGGTATAAAGCCGGAGAATAGATACGCTGCCGTCCCACATGGTACACAGTGGAATAAGCGGCACCAGGTACGTAAAAAAGAACCGGCTGAAACGCCACGGGCGGATAAAAGGCGTGGCAACCAGAAAAATAAAAGGAAACAAAAACACTGCCACGCCAATTTCCCAGTAACTTTTACTGGCTCCATCGAATACACCAATCGGTACGCCTTTTTTAGCGGCGTCGGCCAGAATAGCCTGAGCCTGAGCAGGCGGGAAATGATGAAAAGCCGAAAATATGGTGCGGCAGCTTTTTATATGGGCCGGCACGTTGGTGGCATCTACCGGCTCTGCTATATAATCGATAGCGTTATTGGTTTGTTGCTTTACCAGCTCAAAGGCGGAAATATTCGGGAACTTATCGCTGAGGGTTATTTGTACCTGCTGCCCCAGTTCCGCACTCAGTTTTTGCTGTACACCTCTAATACCGCCGCCACCGCCCGAACCTAAATCCAGGATGTGCGGCGGCTGATTTTTAGGTAAAATTTGCTTCAGCAGGGGAATAATCGGGTCATAAATCCGGGTTAAGCTAATGGCAAAGCGCAGAAAATCCATCATGTTTTTCCGGAGTACATCCGGAAACCACCACTGATCTTCAAATTCAAATAAATGAAACCGTTTCATACTGTATGGTAGCCAATATACCTGCTTTGCCTACGTTAGATTTAGATATTTGCCCGAAAAATAAAGCTATTTTATTTAGAATCGGGCGGTAAACCCCTTTCTAATGCCGGAATGGGTATTTTATTTAAGGCTTGTTTACTTTAAAGTAAAAGGCATAAAGTATATTTGTGAAATTATTAAAGCGGTATTTGTGTTAACCCCGCACAGGTTTTAGTTTGCTGGCATGTCCGAAGAAAAACCAATAAAGCGTAAGTCAACTTATAGCACTATTATAAAGAATATCTGGGGGCTGTTCATTCTGGGAATAGCGGCGCTGTTTATTTATGTATTCTGTGTATCCATTAATTTCCTATTTTTGTTTGGTGATACGCCCGGTACCGAAAAGCTGGAAAACCCCAGTACCGAGCTGGCCTCAGAATTATACACTTCCGATGGCGTGCTGATCGGGAAATATTTTACGGAAAACCGCAGCCCGGTAAAGTACGAAAAGTTATCGCCCATGCTGGTGAAAGCCCTGGTGGCAACCGAAGATGTCCGTTTTTATGAACACTCCGGTATCGATCCGAAAGCCCTGGGCTCTATTTTTTATTATACGGCCCGCGGCGACAAACGGGGTGGCAGTACCCTAACGCAGCAATTAGCCAAGAACTTATATAAAACCCGGCGTGAAGAAACCAAAGGCGCCCTGGGCTATATTCCGGTAGTAAGCACTATTATTGCCAAAACCAAGGAGTGGATTACCGCTATTCGCCTGGAAAATAACTATACTAAGGAAGAAATCCTGACCATGTACCTGAACACCGTTGAGTTTGGGTCGAATGCCTACGGGATTAAAGTAGCGGCCAAAACTTTCTTTAATACCTCACCCGACAGCCTGAAAACCGAAGAAGCGGCCATGCTGGTGGGGATGGTAAATGCACCTACACGTTATAGTCCTAAGTTTCATCCGCAGGCGGCTTTAACGAAGCGTAATTTTGTAATCGATAAATTAGCTAAATACAAAATTATCAGTCAGCACGCCGCCGATTCGCTGCGTACTTTGCCCATTGCGCTACAATACCACGTGGAAAACCATATTGAAGGCCCGGCAACTTATTTCCGGGGCGCGGTAAATGAATTTGTGAAAGAATGGTGCCGGAAAGAAAACGAAAAGGCCGGTTTTGAGAAATATGATATTTATACCAGCGGCTTAAAAATATATACCACCATCGATTCGCGCATGCAGGCTTTGGCCGAAGAAGCGGTGGAAGAAAAAATGAAAGCCTTACAAAGACGCTTCGATCAGCATTGGAAGGGTAAAAACCCGTGGGTAGACGAGAAAGATAAAGAAATTCCGAATTTTATTGAAGACCAAATAAAGCGGACGGCATACTACAAAAAGCTGAAGCGGGTATACGGCAACGACGAAGCAAAAATAAACGAGCTCCTGAACACGCCGCGGCCCATGAAAGTATTTACCTGGAAAGGCGATCGGGAAGATTCCGTAGAAATGTCACCGCTGGATTCGCTCCGGTATTACAAACGTTTTCTGCACGCCGGCATGATGAGCATGGATCCGTTTACCGGGCAGATAAAAGCCTGGGTTGGCGGTATTAACTTTAAGTTTTTTAAATACGATCACGTAAAGCAAGCCCGCCGCCAAGCTGGTTCTACTTTTAAACCTTTTGTTTATTTAACCGCTTTAGATAATGGCTATGCGCCCTGCGACCGTATCCGCGATCAGCGGGTAACCATTAACTACGTAGAAAACGGTAAGCCCATGGTGTGGGAACCCAATAACGTAACCCGTTCCTATACAGGTATTAACATGACCTTACGGCAAGCTATGGCCCGGTCGGTGAATTCGGTTACTGCCCAATTAACCGAACTGGTGGGCTGGGGCCGAGTAGCCGAGTACGCGAAAAAGCTGGGTATTAAAGGTAATTTACAGGCTGTGCCCTCTATCGGATTAGGTTCTGGCGGCGACGTTTCGGTTTTTGATATGGTGGGTGCTTACGCCACCTTCGTGAACAACGGTTTTCATTCGGAGCCCATGTTTGTGACGCGCATCGAAGACCGCAACGGTAACGTTATTCATCAGTTTACGCCTAAGCAAAAACGGGTAATCAGCGAAGAAACAGCTTTTTTAATGGTGCACATGCTTAAAGGCGGCATGGAAGAACCCGGCGGCACCTCGCAGGCTTTGTGGGAATACAAGCTCTGGAATAATGGAAACCAGATTGGCGGCAAAACCGGTACTACCTCTAATTATTCCGATGGCTGGTACATGGGTATTACCAAAGATTTAGTTTCGGGCGTTTGGGTTGGCGGCGAAGACCGCAGCATTCACTTCCGGACTTCTTCTACTGGCGAAGGTTCTAAAACGGCGCTACCCATTTTTGGTTTATTTATGGAGAAGGTTTATCAGAATAAAGAGCTAGGGTATAAAATGGGGCCTTTCCCAAAACCAACCGTTAAAATCACTAAAAATTACCATTGTATTACGCCCCGTATTCCCAAGCCAATCCAAATAGATTCGTTGAATACAGATTTAATGCTGGAGCAACTAAATAACGACAGTTTATCTGCACGTTAAATACAAAACAGTAACCGAATATCATCAGCTTATTTTTACGATTTTTCCGGGGTATAAAACGATTCTAAAGCGCCCTGTACTTCCGGGTACTCGAAGGTAAAACCCTGGTGCAAAATTTTATTGGCGCTTACCCGCTGGCCTTCCAGCACCACTTCGCTCATTTCGCCCAGAACCAGCTTTAAACCTATGGCCGGTACTTTCAGGTCGATAAATGGTTTGTGCATAACGTGAGCCAGTATTTGGGTAAACTCCTGATTCGTAACCGGGTTAGGAGCAACCGCGTTGAATATACCTTTGTATTGCGGATCTTCGATGGACTGGATAGTTAAACGGCAAAGATCATCCAGATGTATCCAGGACATATACTGCTTGCCCGATCCTAAAGGAGTGCCGGCCATTATTTTTATCGGTTTCGCCATTTGGGGCAAGGCGCCGCCTTTGTCGCTCAATACCACACCAATCCGGAGAATACAGGTCCGGATGCCCAAATCGCGAACTTTCCAAGCGGCCGCTTCCCATTGTTCACAAACATTCGTCAGAAAATTGTGGCCGTGGGCACTTTCTTCGTTTACCAGGTGGTCGTGGGTGTTGCCGTAAATGCCTACTGCCGAAGCCGAAACAAAGGCTTTTACATGGTGTTCTGTTTCGCGTAAGCAGTCGCGCAGCAGGCGGGTACTTTTTACCCGGCTATCGATTATTTCTTTTTTACGCTCCGGGGTCCATTTACCATCGGCTACATTGGCGCCCGCCAGGTTTATAATATAATCGGCGTAGTTTAAAACATTATCATCAATATAATGCCGGTCTAAATCCCATTTAAAGGTTTTATAACAAGCTTGGGGCGAAGCATGCCGGCTCAGATGAGCTACTTCGTAGCCCAAATCGATGAGCATTTCGGAGAGGCGGTTGCCAATCAGGCCGGTGCCTCCGGCTATTAATATTTTACCTGCCATTATTTTACGGTTCGGTTATTTCGGACAGAACAAAATTCTATTTAGAAACTCAATAGTTCCAGAACAGCACCCTAAGAATTTTAGCATAGAAGGCAAAAGGTTCTGTTTTGGAACTTTATATAAGTGAGCCTTTTACGGAATAAAATAAATAAAGTAGCATAAATGGAAATATACCTGTTTGCCGGCTTAGCTGAACGGCTTTTTTACTTCCGGATATAATTCAGGAACTCGTTGCGGTATTGTTCCTGCTGAAATAAACCGGAATATTCGGTAGTTATGGTGCTGCTGCTTACATCGTTTACGCCCCGGCTCATTACGCACAAATGATCGGCTTCTATAAATACGGCCACATTCTCTGTAAACAACATCGATCTTAATTCGTCGGCAATTTGCATGGTTAAGCGCTCCTGTACCTGGGGCCGGCGGGCATAATACTGCACAATACGGTTTAATTTCGACAGGCCTACCACGTGCTTATCCGGGATATATGCCACATGCGCTTTGCCGATAATAGGTACAAAATGATGTTCGCAGTAGGAGTAAAGCGTAATGTCGCGCTCTACCAGCATTTGGTTATAAGAAAACCGGTTTTCGAAAAGCTTAGCCGCCGGTTTGTGTTCGGGGTTGAGACCCCGGAATATTTCGTTTACATACATTTTGGCTACCCGGTGCGGCGTGCCTTGTAAGCTGTCGTCGGAAAGGTCTAAGCCTAAAACGTGCATAATTTCCCGAAAATGCTTTTCTATCAGCTCAATTTTCAGGTCATCGGTCATTTTAAAGGCATCTTCACGTAAAGGAGTGTGCAAAGAAGAGGGCAAATGATCCAGGCCGTTGCCTTCCTCATCTATATTATATTTATCCATTGTATTCTACTGCGTTGCGATCGGTTTCAAATAAGGTTACCGATAAGTTTAAATGAGAACTGATTTTAGCCCGGAGCCGGTTCCAGATAACAATGGAAATATTTTCGGCTGTGGGGTTCAGGTCTTTAAAATCTTTGGTATCCAGGTTCAGGTTTTTGTGATCAAAGTTATTTATAATTTCGGTTTTTATCAGGTTGCTTAGTATTTTCATATCAAATACATAACCTGTTTCGGGATCAACCGGACCGGTGAGTTTCACAATTAATTCGTAATTATGCCCGTGGTAATGGGGGTTGCTGCATTTGCCAAATACTTCGGCATTGCGTTCATCGCTCCAGCCCGGATGATACAGGCGGTGAGCGGCATTAAAATGTTCTTTTCGGCAGACCGTAACGTTCATGAGGTACTAACAAGCGGCGCGGTTAAAATGTTCGCCGGTTGGTTTAATGGTTATAAATAAGATGATAAGAGCATAAGATATAACATAAACCGGTACGCTGAAAATTTAAAGTAGATTTTATCCTGAACCCGCTGGAAACTGCTAAATTCGCTTTAAATATCAGTATTCAGTATAATTTATATCGTAATGTTTTTTTCTGCTAGTAAAGCTTTTTTACTTTTTTTCGCTTGTGCTTTTATCTCCACTTTTGCTGCTGCCCAGCAGTTTCAAATTTCAGAGTCGGAGATTGATATAAAAGGAGTGCCCCGCAAAGGCCAGCAATTATTAGTGCAGTTAGATAAAAAAGTAGTGAAAAAGGCTTGGGAAAACCATTTGCGCGAAAAAGCCGGTAAAATTGTATCGCCGATTACCCTGCCCAAGAACCAGCTATCGAAAGGCGTTTCGGTTATAGAAAAAGCCAAAATCGACTCTATCTCACCGGCCCCGATGCGCATTATTTCGAAAGTAGAAGATACACCGGCCGGCACAACCGTTTGGTGGACCCTGGATTTAGGCAATGCTTACGTGAGTAAAGACGGCACACCGCAACAATATGCAGCCGCAGAAACTTTCTTAAAAGATTTTGCCCGGAAAATATACAGCGATGATATTAAACAGCAGGTAACCGAAGCAGAAAAAGCCTGGCAAAATGCCCAAAACGAGCACAACCGGGTAGTAAAGCAGGTCGATGATTTAAACAAAAACCTGGACCGGAATGCGGCCCGTAAACGTGAACTGGAAGTTGAATTAGAACGCAATGTAAAAGAACACGAACAAATTACGGCAGACATAGCCAACAACCTGAAACAGCAGGAAGCTGCCCAAAAAGAAGTGGAAAATATGCAAAAGGCGGTAGAAGTAATAAAAGCCAAGACCGATAAATTGCAGTAAATTTAAATAGTGAAAAAGGCCGCTCCGGAATTAAATCAGAGCGGCCTTTTTATTTGGGAAGGCTGGCCAGCCTAAATAATGTTTATTGGTTAAATTTCCAGCGCCTTAACAACGAATGCTTGTATTAAGATACTGCTGCTTCTGAAGCCGAAAATTATAACTGATACTTCTATCAATCTCAAAGTACCAGCTAGCGCCAGCAAGGACGCCGCGCTAGGAACAACGATTTCCGTAAGCGCAAATTTGAAACAATATCGGTATCACAGCATCTGTTTCCGGATGAGGGTTTCGGTATATTTCTCGTCTTTCCAGCCGGCAATGCGTACTTGTTTATTAGGCAGGTAATGTAATAACCATTGGTGCACCATTTGGCGGGCCTCCGGAAAATCGTGGGTAAAAGAAGCTAAATCGGTAGCATCCAGGAAACGCTCGCTGGGCCGGGCCGGAACTGCTAGTACCATATACTGCATTTCTCCCGCCATATCCAATAAAATGGTCGCAATCGGAATAACTTCCTGGACGATGCCGGCCGGTTTACTTTCGGCCAGTACCAATACTTCCAGAGGCTTTCCGGGGGCATCGTTGTTTCCGGAACGGGTAGAAGGTATAAATCCTAAATTCCCGGGTAAAGGTAAAAAGTTTATGCTTTGAGCCAGACCGGCTTGCAAGGCTGGTTTAAATTCTTTTTGTTTTTCATCGTATTCCTGCACATGGTTGCTGCCGGCAGGCGTAACCACCACTACTTGTAGCTGTTTGTTATCGGAGAAGGTGGGCAACTGGCGGAGATTGGTCTGGCACCCGTACCAAAAATTACTCAGTAAAATAAAGCTAATTAAAATTAATGATCGCATCAATGCCATTCGTATAATCACGGCCGAATAAAAATTATGAAGGGGCGTGTAAGTTAGCCCTACAAACTAATTTCTCTAAAATTAGGGTAAAACAAAAAGCCGGCTATTGCCGGCTCTGATAGGTTTGGTAAAGGTAAATACAGATTAAACTGTTTTCATCCGGCGTTCTTTAATACGGGCCGCTTTACCAGAAAGACCTCTTAAGTAATACAGACGGGCTCTTCTTACTTTACCACGACGTACTAATTCGATTTTTTCGATGTTTGGAGAAAGTAAAGGGAAAATACGCTCTAAACCAATTTGGTTAGATACTTTGCGTACGGTAAAGGTTTCACCGGCAGTGTTAACGTTTTTACGCTGAATTACAACGCCTTGAAACTGCTGTACTCTTTCTTTGTTACCTTCCCGGATTTTAACGTGAATGTTAACGGTATCACCGGCGGCAAAATCAGGGATGCCGGCGCGTTGTTCACGGTATTCGTTGTTTAAAACATCTAATATATTGCTCATGGCTATTGTAATTATGCTATTATCTCTCCAAAATTCGGACTGCAAAGATATGAAATTATTTTTTCAGAAAAATAGTATTGCCTAAATTTTTATGTAACTTTTTAGTATTCAGTTGATAGATAATCTCTAAGATGAAGGGTATTCCTGATTAATTAACTCAATAAGTCGGGGCGGCGCTGACGGGTACGTTCAACGGCTTGCTCAAAGCGCCATTGTTCTATCTTGGGCGTGTCGCCGGAAAGCAAAATAGCGGGTACTGACATGCCTTCGTATTTGGCGGGACGGGTATATACCGGCGGGGCCAGCAGGCCGTCCTGAAAAGAATCGGTCAGAGCCGAAGATTCATCATTTAAAACGCCCGGAATAATGCGGATAATGGCATCGGTTAATACGGCGGCACCTAACTCACCACCCGATAATACATAATCGCCGATACTGATTTCGTGGGTGATATATTTTTGCCGCACCCGTTCGTCTACACCTTTATAATGCCCACACAAGATAATAACATTTTGCAGCAGCGATAAACGGTTTACCAAAGGTTGCCGCAGCGTTTCGCCGTCCGGAGTCATGTAAATAACGGCATCGTAATGGCGTTCGGCTAACAAACTGTCCAGGCATTTGGCAATTGGTTCTATCATCATTACCATACCGGCCCCGCCGCCAAAGGCATAATCATCTATCTGGCCGTATTTATTAATGGCAAATTTGCGCAGGTCGTGCAGGTGGATTTGAACCAGGCCTTTAGTCTGCGCTCTTTTTAAAATAGAATGGCCAAACGGGCTGGTGAGTAAATCAGGCTGGCAACTAATAATATCAAACCGCATCGTCTTCGTCGGTTTCTACTTCGTCAGGGTCGGGACCAGTAGGATTCAGGTAAAGATCTACCAATCCTTCGGGTAAGTTTACAAACAGTTTTTGAGATTTTTTATCGGCCCGCAGCACTAATTCATCCTGTACCGGAATTAAAACCTCCGCGCCCTGGTACTCCATAGCCATTAGGTCCTGGAAAGGCATTTCGTAAATTTCCTTAATCGTGCCTAATTCGCCCATTTGCTCGTCCACTACGGTATACCCAATTACTTCGTGAAAATAAAACTGGTCTTCTTCCAGTTCCGGCAAAGCATTGAGCGGCAAATACAACTGCACATTCTTCAGCTTTTCAGCTTCCGCAATAGAATTTACATCTTCAAATTTCAGGATAATGCGGCCGTTGGGTTGCAGATCAAGGGCATCAATAAAAAAAGGAACCAGTTTTCCGTTTAGCAACAGGAAAACTGATTCCAGTTCTTCGTAATCTTCCGGGTAATCAACATCAAAGAAAGCGGTTACCTGACCTTTTACACCATGCGTCCTGACAATGTAGCCTAACTGGTAACAGGCGTCAATATTCATGGCGATAAAGTTTTATTAAGCTTGGGTTTCGTCGGTAGCCGGAGCAGCATCAGCGGGCGCTTCTTCAGCAGCCGGAGTCGCAGCAGCGGCTGCCGCTTCATCCCGTTTCCGGAGCGCTTCGGCGCGGGCAGCGTTTACTTTTTGCTCAGCAGCAAAAGCAGCCTGGGCGGCAGTGGCTTTGTTCTGGCTTAACAGATCGCGTTTACCTTGTATTTTAGATTGTTTATCTTCTTTCCACTCGTTAAATTTAGTATCGGCCTGGTCCTGGGTTAAAGCACCTTTAGTTACACCAATTTGTAAGTGTTTTTTGTACAGAATACCTTTGTAAGATAACATTGCTTTTACCGTATCGGTAGGCTGGGCACCTTTCATAACCCAATCAAAAGCTTTGTTTTCGTCAAAGTTGATAGCGGCAGGATTTACGTTAGGATTATAAGTACCTAACTTCTGGATGAAACGGCCATCGCGTGGCGCTTTCGAATCGGCTACCACGATATCGTACATGGCAGCTTTTTTGCGGCCCCGGCGGGCCAGTCTGATTTTAACAGGCATATTTTTTAACTTTTGTTAAGCGACGGAACCCGTCCGTCTTTTTTGAGTTTGCAAAAATAAGGAATAAATCCGGAAAACGAAAGGGTGGTTAATAATATTTATGGTTGCAATTCCTTTGTTATCAGGGAATTTTAATTAACCGCAACTGGGCCGGGTTTTGTAAAGCTTTTTGCTGGTTTTGGATAAGCTGGTCGTAGGTTAAGTTGTTAAATTCGGCATGATCGAGGTAAACCAAAGGCGATAACAGCGATGGTTCCGACCAGGATTTTAATATTGGTTGAGTTTCCAGAACTCTGAAAGACTGGATATTAGCTGCTTTGTAATAATCATCTAAAAGTACGTACTCAAAGCCTGCTTTGTTTAGAGCCAGGAGTTCCGTGGCCGTTAAGGCGGCTTTAACTTCAATTTGCTTTTCTGCCGCGTAAGGTACCAAGCCCATACTGGCTGTGGTAGCTATTTTGGTTATGCCTTGCTGCTTTAAATATTGGGCTACGTGGTCGTAAGATGTGCCGGAATAGGTATAAACAACTTGTTCCAATTTCCAAGCTTGGTAACCAAGTTCTAATAACAGCATCGTAACTACAAAGCCACGATAAGGAATAATCCATTTAAAAACCAGGTAAAAAATGCAATAGAGCAGGCCGTAAATAAAAGTGAGGCCCCGGGGCGCTTTTAATAACAGATGCATTCCGGCCAGAAAAGAATAACTTACCCAAAAAATATAGAGGTAAATATTAAATTGAGAAACAGGACGATATTTGAAAATTTCGCGCCGATAGAGCAGCGGGAATAAAAATAAAGCCGGTACAATTAAAGGGAGTTCGAAGTCCCGGATATATTTAAAGTAATAAAAAACATCCCCATTAAAATACCCCACCCGTTGGGCCGGATTGGGAACAGAAGAGTTCTTGATATTGAATACCGCCGCCGTATAAATATAAAAAGGTAAATGCACCGCGATAGCTAACAGGGTAAAAACCACAAAAGGTACGGCCATTATTAAAGCTGCTTGTAGCAATAATTTTCCTTTTAAAAGGGCGTCCCGGACTATTAGTTCCAGGAGTATAGCTACCGGGAGCAGGAGCAGAAATTTATAATTTACCGTTAAGCTTATGGCCAACAGCACCACTAATTGTAAAAAAGCCTTCGCATCGTGGTACAGTAACCGCCGATAATACCGTTCCAACATCAGCATAAACAAGAACATACTAATAGACTCGGTAGCGAAGTTACGGCCGGTACTAACGGCAAAAACCGATAAACCATACAGCAAACCGACTAAAAAACTTTCTAGAGCCGGAATACCCAAGTGCCGGTGCATAAACCGGATGAGCAGCAGCACGGCCCCAATATTAAAGGCCGTATTTAAATAAATAAAACCATATACCCCCGAAAAAAAAGGCGTGAAAGCAACATAAAAGAGGTAGAAACCCGGGCTGGCATGGTGAAACACATTTTTAAAGTTGCCCTGGCCTATTTCCTGCACAATCTGCCAGCTCCGGACAGAATCGTAATCGGTGAGGCCAACCTGCTGCAAAAGGTAATGCCGGGCTAAGAGGCAAATAGCGGCCGCAAGAATATACCATAAACTTTCGTTTTTATAACGGGCCGGCATGAATGGTTTTTAAGCGTAAGCGTCTGCAAATTTAGTTTGGCAAAGATGCGGTTTTACACCAAATAAAAACAAAAAAGTCTCCCGGTTAGGAGAGACTTTTTTTGCTTACGGGTATGCTGAGCTTAAGCTCTTACTTTCTTAAGCCGGATAATTCGCAATTTATCTAAGGTCCAGATAATGGGGTAAGTAGGATCTACTTCCCACCATTTCACGCCGAAGTTTACGCGGTTAGGTAATTTATGGTGATTGTTCTGGAACAGTTCGCCGCCGGTTAAGAAATCAAAAAACAGGGAATTGCGGGATTTATCGTGGTTATCGAAGTTCTGGTAGCCATATTTATGACCGCTCCAGTTTACAATAGCGCCGTGTAAAGGTCCCATTAAGAAATGGAAAGGCAATAATAAAAACATCCACCATTCGGTAGCAAACTGAATGTAAAATAACACATATAAGATTCCCCAACCAATACGGGAGAAATAAGTGTCACCAAAGTTTTCCAAGGCATTCCACAGCGGATAATTTCCTTCAAAGCGATCTTCCACTTCACCACGATTATGTAATACATCGTTGTAAATATTTTTGGTCTTCCACATCATCGTGAAAGCATTATTAGAAAAGTGCGGCGAGTGCGGATCGCGTTCGGTATCGCTGAAAGCGTGGTGCATGCGGTGTAAAATAGCATAAGCCCGCGGCGATAAAAAGGAAGAACCTTGCGCAATATAGGTCAACAGGAAAAAGAACCGCTCCCAGAATTTATTCATCACAAACATTTTATGGGCCGAATACCGGTGTAAATAAAATGTTTGGGCAAATAAAGAAAGATACCAGTGAGCAACAAAGAAAATTAATACAGGCATTGGAAGTTGGGGTGTATGATAGGTTAGCTTTTAAAACCGAATAAGTTTATTTGCTTACAACAGCTCGCGCCGTTTTAAGTTCACAAAATTAGCATTAGAAAAATTAGTAAGGATAGTAATCTCTAAAAAATATCTAAAAACTGACAAAGATCATCTTTAATTAATTAGGCGAGGTTGGCTATTGGGCCTTTGAATAAGGGCCACGGTGCAGTAGCCGGAGGAAAAGCCGTAAGCTGGAGCAGCGTTTTAAGCACCGGATGCACAAAAACAAGGCGAAAAGCATGTAAGGCAATGCTTTTGTCGGGCAAAGGCGCCGGCGCACCGTATTTAAGATCGCCGGTAATGGGGCAACCTTGGGAAGCCAGCTGCACCCTGATTTGGTGCGACCGGCCCGTAACCGGATTTACCTGCAACAGAAAATAATCCTGCTCCTGGCTAAGTAAGGTATAGCTCAGCTCTGAGCGGGCGCCGTTTTTGTTTTCTTTCGCAAAAGCTTTGGTTGTATTCCGGGTTTCGTCTTTCACGAGCCAGTGCACTAATCGGTCGTGTTCCCGGGGCGGTTGGCGCTGACTCAAGGCCAGATAGGTTTTTTTAGTTTCGTTGCTCCGGAAAAGCTCATTCATGCGGGCGAGGGCTTTAGAAGTCTTAGCTAAAACTACTATGCCACTTACCGGCCGGTCGAGACGGTGGACAACGCCTATGAAAACGTTGCCGGGTTTCTGGTATTTGTTCTTGATATACTCTTTTGCCAGTTCAGATAACGGAATATCACCGGTTTCATCGCCCTGCACCAACATACCGGCCGGCTTATTAATTGCCAGCAAATGGTTGTCTTCGTACAAAATATCAGAATCTTGTAAAGTCATTTTCGAAACGAAAAGATAAGGCCCCAGGCTACGATCTATCAACTAAGGTTGATGTTATGGCTTATGGACTATTGACTGTGGACTATCGACTGTGGCCCGTGGATTAAAAACTAATACGCTTCCTTATCGGAGGGGAAATCTTTGCTTTTTACATCGTGCACATATTGGGTTACGGCATTGGTCATAATATCGTGCAAATCGGCATAGCGGCGTAAAAAACGGGGCTTAAATTCTTTGTTGATGCCCAGCATATCGTGTACTACCAAAACCTGCCCGTCTACGTGCGGACCGGCCCCAATGCCAATGATAGGAATATGCAACTGTGAGGCTACTTTCTGCGCCAGCTCAGACGGAATTTTTTCCAGCACAATCGCAAAACAACCAAGTTCCTGCAATAAAAAAGCATCTTCCAGGAGTTTATTGGCTTCCTGTTCTTCTTTGGCCCGTACGGTATAAGTACCAAATTTATAAATAGATTGCGGCGTGAGCCCTAAATGGCCCATAACCGGTACACCCGCACTCAGAATTCGCACCACCGAATCTTTAATTTCCTGACCACCTTCCAGTTTTATACCGTGGGCCCCCGATTCTTTCATAATGCGGATAGCCGAACGTAAAGCTTCGGAAGAATTTCCCTGGTACGAACCAAACGGCATATCTACTACCACAAAGGCCCGCTGTACGGCCCGCACCACCGAAGAGGCGTGGTAGATCATTTGATCCAAGGTAATGGGTAAGGTAGTTTCGTGCCCGGCCATTACGTTAGAGGCCGAATCGCCGACCAGCAATACATCTACCCCGGCGCCATCCAGAATAGAAGCCATCGAAAAATCATAAGCCGTAAGCATGGATATTTTTTCGCCGCGCTCTTTCATGGCCTGGAGCTGGTGCGTGGTAATAATTTTAATATCCTTTTTTTGTACCGACATGCTGTTTTAATTTATGAATTATAAATTATGAGTTAGAAATTAAAAATTAAAATTTATAAATAATATTGCCTTTATCCCTAATGCATGATGCACCACTTGGGTGAATGCTTTACGTAATAAGCGGCTAATGTACTTACTATATTAAAGTAAAAGAAAATGCCATTATTGCTTTAGGGTTCTCCTTGGCAATAATGGCATAATATTAAAGCTTAATTCTTAATTTTTAAGTTCTAATTCATAATTTAAAAGCACTTACCGGTTATACCAGCTCCGGCTGCGGGTAATTTTTAAATCTTTTAACATAGAGGAGCGGGCATTAATATTAACCGAGTACGATTGGTATACACCAAAAGGTACCCAGCCGATACTCATTTCCCAGCAATGCAAATCGCGGTGAATATTAATGCTGGTATAGGTTAGGGCCTTGTTTTTAAAATCGTAACCTGAGTTATAGGTTATCTGCCATTTATCCGTTAAACCCAAAGAGCCGTCAAAACCCAGGGAAGTGGTAGTAGTAGTTACGGTCTTGTTGGTATTTACATCTATTTGGCCGGTATTAAAGTAATTGGCCGTGAAGTTAACCCGGAATGTCCACGGAATGGTAAAATCTACGTATTGTTGCCGCAGTTGCTCATCAGTTTCCAGTGAAGGGCGGTTAGTACGGGGCGCTTTTGCTTCGGCGCTTTCCTGCTTACGCCGGAATACCTCCGGATTTAAGTCAATGTCCATGTTTAGGTTAGCATTAGTTAAGCGGGCAACATTAAGTAAATTTTGTTCTACCAAAAAAGCATTCATCCGGCGCCCCGTAACCGGGTGGGTTTGGTAAGGATCGAAGTTGGCGCTGGAAAAAATACTTAAACGCTTAAACAAAACCGTCCGGAACTGCGCATTAATGGTTTGAAACTGGAAAGAGTCGGCAGCAAAGTTGTAACCGGAAGTAAAACTAAAATTATCGATCAGGCTTATTTTCTCGAAGGTATCGGCCGTGTCGGACTTAGCTTTTATTTTACCTTCCAGGTTGTTTTGTACACTAAAAGAAACTACGCTCTGCAAACCCTGCGATGGCGTGCCGTACAGGAAGTTGTTATAACGCGATAAATATTGCGTAGGTACGTACCCGGTGGTGCTGTTTACAATATCGCTAAGTTGCACATTTTCGCCGTAAGCAGTTAGTAAATCAGGGGCGTAATTATAAGATATAGCGGGTGTAATCTGGTGGCGAATCGCTTTCAGGCGTTTACCGTTTACCGTTGCCATACCGTAAATACGGGTAGTTAAACTGGCACTGGCGCCATAGGTGCTTAATACACTAAATTTATTCAGGGTATCAATGCGTACCGCATTCGATTCTTTTACATAAGTATAATCCAGTTGCTTAAAGTAAGTGGTGGCATTGTAAGATACGCTGGGCGATAAGCTGAAATACTTTAACACCCGAATGCTGTTCATGGAAATAGGAAATGAGTGTTGTGCTCCAAACTGGGCATTCCGTAGAAAAGTAGGAATGTTCCTGGTATTAAAAGCATATACCGAATCATAAGATTCGCCGCCAATTAAATTTACGCCCGATAAACTATTACTCTGTACCGCATTGGTAATGCGGTTGCTGGCCGTTAAGTTATAAGCAATAGAAATATCCTGCAAAAAATTACCGCCGGTGGCATTTTTGTTCAACAACCGGAAAGGATATTGCCGGTTTACACCCAAAGACAGCTGCGGTAAAGTAAAGTCCATTTGCCGGGTAGTAGCATTCTGGCTTTGTAAGGCCGAGATGGTAAAGGTTACCGGCGAATTCGGATCGGCCCGTTGGTATTGGATAGTGGAGTTAAAAGCTGCCGAAAGCCGGCTGGCAATGGTATTGCTGTAGTTCTGACGGTTGTAAAAGTTACTACCTGCCCGTACACTGGCCGAAAATTGCCCGCCTGGTTTAGAAACCGGCGTATGCGACCACTGTATCCAGAAACTGCGGGACTCCGCCCGCGGGAAACGGCTGGCACTGGTGGTTAATTCCTGTGAGTTATCCTCATCGGGGTATTTGGTAGTACTAAAGCTGGCACTGAAATTTCCGCGGTACGCGTAGCGTTTGGCGTAGGTACTTTGCAAAGTGGCATTCCAGGAACCATAAGAATAAATATCGCCCAATAAACTTATGCCAATATTATCATTTACGGCAAAGTAGTAGCCTCCCTGCCGCAGATAAAAACCCAGTTCGCTGGTTTCGCCAAATGTAGGCACAATCAGCCCGGAGTTACCGGTACTTTTTCTTTTGGAGGGCGTAGGGAAATAACCAAATAAAAAACCCAGCGGCGTAGGTATATCGGCAAAAACCAAGTTAAAAGGCCCTGAAAAAATTTTCTTGCCGGGGTAAGCCTTCATCCGGGTTGAATTTATGTAAAAGTGCGGATGCGGCAAATCGCAGGTGGTGTACATGGCATGCGCCGCCCAGATTGCATCGTCGGGCGCGCGCTTTACTACTTCAGCGTGTAAAAAGCCTTCGCCTTGCTTTGTTACTACGCCGGAGGTGCGGCCCCGCTTCGTCTTAAAATTATAATTCATTTGGTGAGCCGTGTACATTTCGGCGCCTTGTTTAAAAACGGGCGTATCCACGTCTTTGCCCGTAGAATCCTTGGCGCCGGCCGCCGAGATCAGGTTGGTTTGGTAGTCGATGACCGTATTAGCCGCTTTTAAAGACATGTCGCCGTAGTCAATCGTAGAACCGCCGTACATATTCACCTGGCGTTCTTCTACGTGGAACACAATAGAATCTTTGGCCGAATATTTGATCGTAGTGGTAATATCTCCCTTAATAGAGTCCGGGTTTACTTTAACACTATCCGTTGGCAGCACTTTAGGAACCGGAGGAGGGGATGTCTGGGCATAGGCACCAAGCGCAAAAAATAATACTACTGGCAATAACAGCAGAATCCTCAAATTGTGGGGCAATCTTTTCAGAATAAAACTATTTTTTATATATTTTTGCAAAGTTAATACGATTAGTACTAAAAGAACGAATGTTGTGAAAAATATTGTTGGCGGTTTTCTTTTTTTTATCTTGTTTATAATCAGTGGTTTTCAGCCTGCTGGCCGGGCCGATGGTAAGGTGCGTACGGTAGTAATTGATGCTGGCCACGGCGGCAAAGATACCGGGTGTAATGGACGTTCGGCCAAAGAGGCGGATGTAGCCTTAAAAGTAGCTTTGGAGTTGGGAAAAAATATAGAGGAAAACCTGCCCGATGTAAAAGTGATTTATACCCGTAAAACCAACGTTTTTGTAGAACTGATCGACCGTGCCGGTATCGCAAATAAAAACAATGCCGATTTGTTTATCTCTATTCACTGCAATTCGGGGCCGGCAGCAGCTTATGGTACCGAAACGTACACCATGGGTTTGCACAAAACAGAAGGGAATTTGCTGGTGGCTAACCGCGAAAACGCTGTAATTTTAAAAGAAGAAAATTATAAAGAAAATTACAATGGCTTCGATCCTAATTCTCCGCAGAGTCATATTCTAATGTCTTTGTACCAAAGCGCTTATATCGATAACAGTTTGCGCCTGGCTCAAAAAGTAGAATCGCAGTTTCGTAGCCGGGTGGGCCGCAGCAGCCGGGGCGTAAAGCAGGCGGGCTTCCTGGTGCTGTGGAAATCCACGATGCCCAGTGTTTTAGTTGAAACCGGTTTTTTAACTAATCCCACCGAAGAAAAATATCTCAACGATAAGACAGGGCAATCGTATATAGCTTCAGGAATATACAGAGCTATTAAAGAATACAAGCAAGAGCTCGAAGCTATGAACTAATTTTATCCAGAAGAATAAGTGAGAATCTCTAAAGAATTAAAAGTCGCCCTGCTGGGAGTAGTGGCGCTGGTTGCCTTATACTTCGGTTACCTTTTTTTAAAAGGATCCGATTTATTCTCATCTACCAATACCTACTATGTAAATTACGACAGTGTAGACGGCCTGATGGTGTCGGGCAACGTGGTGCTGAACGGTATTAAAGTAGGAACGGTGAGTGACATGAAAATCATGCCGGAACAAAATAACCATATCCGGGTGGCCTTAACTATAAACGAAAATATTCAGGTAGGTGATTCTACCATTGCTAGTTTAACCAGCAGCGATTTGTTGGGCGGCAAAGCCATCACTTTGTTTATGAAGCCCAATACCAAACGTTATAGCGGTGGCGAAACCTTAATTTCGTACCAGCAGCAAAGTCTCACGGATATGCTCACGGCCAAAGCCATGCCGGTTTTGGGTACTATCGACTCTACTTTGCTTAAATTAAATGCTTTTTTTAACGAAGATGCCAAGCGGAGTTTACGCGCTACCGTATTAAATACCGAAGCTACCACCGAGGCCGTGCGCAATATGCTGGTTTCTAATCAGCGTAATATAAACGCCATTACCAGTAATATGGCGCAGTTAACTTCTTCTTTGCGCCAAACAGAGCAAAAGTTTAGCCGTTTGGCCTCTAATTTGAGCGAGATAACCGATACGCTCAGAAATGTGCCTATTAATAATACCATGCGCGAACTGAATGCAACGGTAGCCGAAGCCCAGAATGCCCTTCAGAAATTTAATCAGAATACCGGTACGGTAGGCCGGTTAATGAATGACGATTCGCTGTATGCTAACATGAATGCTACTTCCGAAAGCCTGAACGCCCTCCTGCAGGATTTTAAAGCTAACCCGAAACGTTACGTGCATTTTTCTTTAATAGACATTGGCGGTGGTACGAAAGTAGATAAAGCAGAAAACGTAAAAAGTGCTAATAAGGTAAAAAATGCCGCTAATGTGGAACAATCCGGTACGGTTGAGGAAGTAGAGCAGAAATAAATATTTTATTTGTAATATACTTGCTTAGGTTAAAACAGAAAATCCGCCCGAAAAGCGGATTTTCTGTTTTAAGGTGCTGGCTGCCTTATATTTGGTATTTAAGCTACTGCAACAAAGACCTTGATACACCAGATATTTCTTTTTATTCCGGTTAGACTCTTAATCATCCATCTCCAGTAATAAATTAGCCACTAAGGCGGTCCAGCCGGTTTGGTGAGAGGCTCCTAGCCCCTGGCCGGTATCGCCGTGAAAAAACTCGTAAAAGAGATGGTGTTCTTTAAAGTTTATATCGTTATAAAAGGGGGCATGATCGGAATGATACTGGTATTTACCAGCTTCATTTTTAGTGAAAATCTTCAGCAGCCTTTTGGTAAGCTCCTCGGCAATTTGCTTTAAATTCAGCTTATTACCCGATCCGGTAGGGAATTCGTAAACGTACGCATCACCATAATACCGGTAATATTTGCGGATAGCCTGAATAATCAGGTAATTAAGCGGTAACCAGATTGGGCCGCGCCAGTTAGAATTGCCGCCAAACATAGGCGAAGAGCTTTCGCCGGGTTCGTATTGGATATCGTGTTTGTAGCCTTTGTATTCAAAAATATACGGATGTTCCAGGTGATACTTGGATAAAGAGCGAATACCATAATCCGATAGAAATTCGTTTTCATCCAGCAATCTTTTCAAAACATGTTCTAGCCGGAAACCCCGCATAATGGAAAACAGGTGGTTGCCGTCCTGGTTTCTATTTTCTATATCCGAAATAGATTGGGCTAAGTCGGGGCGGGTGTTTATGATATTTCGGGCTCGGCGTTGAAATCCTTGCATCTGATCAAACATATTGCTGTTAATCACCTCCACGGCTAACAGCGGAATAATGCCAACCAAAGAACGAAGCCGCAGCCGGTGGCTTTGGCCGTTGTCCAGTTGTACGGCATCATAATAAAAGTTATCTTCATCGTCCCATAAGGAAATGTTTTTTTCCCCGATGTTGTGCATGGCCCAGCCAATATTTACGAAGTGGCGGAAAAACTTGGCAGCTGATTCTTCATAAGCCGGATCGTGTTTGGCCAGTTCCATGGACATGCGCAGCATATTAAGCGAAAACATACCCATCCAACTGGTAGCATCGGCTTGCTGCAGGTTTTTAATGCCGGGCGGCATGTGGTTGCGGTCGAATACGCCAATATTATCTAAACCCAAAAAGCCACCCGCAAATATATCGGTTCCGTTTACGTCTTTTTGGTTTACCCACCAGGTAAAATTCATCAGGAGCTTCTGGAAAGCCCTTTGCAGGAAATCCAGGTCGGCTACGCCGGTTTTTATTTTATCAGTTTCAAAAACCTGCCAAACCCCCCAGGCATGCACCGGTGGATTAACGTCGCTGAAATTCCATTCGTAAGCCGGTATTTGCCCATTGGGGTGCATATAAGATTCCTGCAGCATTAACAATAACTGCTGCTTCGCAAAACTGGGGTCTACGTGCACAAAGGTGGTCGTATGAAAAGCCAAATCCCAGGCCGCATACCACGGATATTCCCACTTGTCGGGCATGGAAATAATATTGCGGTTGGTCAGGTGTTTCCACTCCAGGTTTCGTTGGTACGTGCGCAGCGGCGGTTTTTCCTGGTATTCGCCGTTCAGCCATTTATAAACATCCAGGTAATAAAACTGTTTTGTCCAGAGCAATCCGCCAAAAGCGCTGCGAATCAGTTTCTTATTTTCCGGCGAAAGATTTTCCGGAATAACAAATTCTTTATAATAAGTAAACGTTTCGGCCTGCCGTTTTACAAATTCATCATCAAAATCAGCCCAGGGATTGTCGGTTGGTTTTTTTCTGAGGCGTACCCGGAAAATTTTGCATTTACCGGCGGCAATTTCTTCCTGTAGCCAGACCGCTGCCTTAGTACCTTTCTTTTTGGGATTAACCGTGTTTTTTTGGTTAATAATAAAATCATTAATACCATCTTTCACAAACGGAACTGCATTAGTAGATTGGTAAACGCGTTCGTTGTTGGTTTCGTTTTCGCAAAATAATTGCACGCCGCCTTCATGGTACAAGTAATAGGTGCCGTTGCGCTTAGATTTGCTTTGAATGCAATTATCCGATACGGCTCCCATGCTGGGCCGCCGGTACAGGGAGTTATGCTTCCAGTAATTGCGGAACCAAAGATGCGGTAGCACATGAATGGCGGCGGTTTCGGGACCCCGGTTATAAACCGTTACCTTCATCAGGATGTCGTTGATATCGGCTTTGGCGTATTCAATATAAATATCAAAATACCGGTTTTCCCTAAAGGCCTGGGTGTCTAGTATTTCAAATTCCGCCTGAAAACGGTCGCGGTAGTTTTTATATACCAGCTCATCGTAAGGGAAAACCTGTTGGGGATATTTGTAAAGGTATTTGCAATAGGAATGTGTAGGCGAGGATTCCAGGTGATAATAAAGTTCTTTTACATCTTCGCCGTGATTACCCTGGGCGTTCGTGAGGCCAAAAAGCCGTTCTTTCAGAATCGGGTCGTGCCCGTTCCAGAAAGCCGGTGCCAAGCATAAAATCTGCTTGCCATCGCAAAAGCCGGCTATTCCTTCTTCGCCCCAGCGGTACGAAACACTACGGGCAAAATCATGGGATACATAATTCCAGGCATCGCCATTAACGCTATAATCTTCTCTAACGGTACCCCATTGGCGCTCGGCCAGGTAAGGCCCCCATATTTTCCAATTCCGATTATTGGGAGATAATGATAAACGTTCAAACTCCTTCAGCTTCATGCTTTCCGAACATCAAATTTCTGGAAAGTTAAATATTTTTTTTCTTTGAATATTATAAAAGGCGCTTGCAGTCTAAAATAATTTTAAAATACTGAAAATATTGTTACTAAATATTTAAAACATATAGGTTAATATTAGAAAAACAATATTTTTTAATTTTGCCGGAAGAAGGCTGTCGTAATTATTTTTAATGCTGATTTTAATATCTGTCAGGTGCGATTATATTAATACAGAGGGCAGAATAGCTTGCTTTGATGGCGTAGCTAGCAGTAAAAAATAGTTGCTTTATCTGTTTTAAAAACAGATAAAGCAATAATTTCAAACGGCTAACCTGCAGCTTAAAGGGAATAAGCCGCCATTTAAAGCAATTTATCCGCAGGAAAACGAAAGGGGTGGGTTTAAGCCAACTAATTTTACGTACTTTATAAAAATGAAACGCTTTATTGTGAAAATGCTGCTGGTAATGTGTAGTCTGGCGCAGGTTAATGCCTGGGCGCAGACTACGGCCGATAAACTGGCGGCAGCCTTTAAGGTTTTTACTCAGGATGCGCAGTTGCGCAGCGGTTTGGCCTCATTGTATGTAGTTGATGCCAAAACCGGACAGGTGGTTTTTGATAAAAACGGGTTAACCGGGCTGGCGCCTGCTTCTACCATGAAAATAATTACCAGTGTAAGCGCTTATGAATTGCTGGGGAAGAATTTCAACTATCAAACCAAGTTTGCTTACCATAAAAGTGCGGATAGGGCATCGATTTTAATTTTACCGGGTGGCGATCCTACCCTGGGTAGCTGGCGCTGGCCCGGCACCAAAGAAGATATCGTACTAAAAGGCGTAAGCCAGGCCATCCGGAAATTGGGGGCATCAACTGTTAGCGAAATAATGCTGGATAATGCAGGCTGGAACGAAGAAGCTATTCCGGACGGCTGGATATGGCAGGACATTGGCAATTATTACGGGGCCGGAGCGGGAAAATTTAACTGGCGGGAAAACCAGTACGATGTAATCTTAAAATCGGGGAATACGATTGGCAGTCCGGTAAGTATTGTAAAAACCGTACCAGCGCTAACCGGCTATGTTTTGCAATCGGAGCTAAGAACCGCGGCGGCGGGTACCGGCGATAATGCGTATATTTATTTTCCGCTGCAGGCAGCAGTGGGCGTTATCCGGGGCACTATTCCGGTAAACGAAACTAATTTTAAAATTTCGGGCGCCATGCCGGCGCCGGACCAGCAGTTTATAAATACCCTGGAGGATACTTTAATTAAAATGGGCCTGCAGGTCTCTAGAGAAGTAACAACCGGTAAAAAAGAGCCGGATGTAAAATATACCGTATTTCACACCATTACGTCGCCCCCGCTGGACAGCATTATTTACTGGTTCAACAAAAAAAGTATAAATTTATACGGAGAGGCTTTGGTAAAAACCATGGCGCATAAAAACAAAGGCCTGAGCGCTACCGACGAAGGGGTGGAACTAATCCGGGAATTCTGGCAGGAAAAAGGTATACCAACATCGAAATTAAATATAGTAGATGGTTCCGGACTTTCGCCGCTGAACCGCATAACCACGCACGCGCAGGTAAGTATTTTGCAACACGCTAAAAAGCAAGCCTGGTTTAACGGCTTTTATACGGCCTTGCCCCTGTATAACGGTATGAAAATGAAAAGCGGTACCATAAGGGGCGTAAAAGGATTTTGTGGTTACCATCGGGCAAAAGACGGTAAAGAATATATTTTCTCTTTCCTGGTTAATAATTATAATGGTTCGGCTTCGGGTTTGGTACAAAAAATGTATAAAGTGCTGGATGTAATGAAATAATATAAAGTAAGCGGAAAAGGGCCTGGGCAATACCCGGATGGGCCTAATCGTTTCGCGTATATACTATTATATTATGTAAGAATTGTAAAAAATAAAAACAAACATGGGAATATTAATTATATCTTTAGTAGCGGCCTTTCTGGGTTATGTATATGGTTATTACATCAGCCCGAACCAGCGTTTGCGTAAAGCCCTGAAAGAGGTTCGGGAAAAATGCCAGATGGCGCTGGAAGAAGGAAACAAGGGCGTATATAAAACCATTGTAACCAATCATAACGAATCTTCGGAGCTGGTTGTAGAAGTTAAAGAATTAGCAGTTACCCAAAACGGACAGGTAAAGGTGCAGTATCTCAGCGCTTTTTATAAAAATCCGGAGTTTAGAACCCGCAAAGGCGATGCGCTTTTAAAAGAAGTGCACGGTTTGTTAGGCGATTACCTGCCTTTAAACGAAATTGAATGGTACGAAACCACCGAACGGCACGAAAACATTAAAAAATACCTGAATTCCATTACCCTAAACCATCATCGACTACTTTAAAAAGAAATAAAATGGAAGATACCGCTATTTCAGTTGCCGAAAACAAAGAGCTGATCCAGCAAAAAGCGCTGGCGCTCTCCAAAAGCATTGATCCGACCAAACCCGAGTCGTTGAGTAATTTTGGGGTGGAAACCCAGCGTAAACTGGGCAATTACTCGAACGAACTGCTCACGAAGGTAAAGGTGAAAGATTCGGGCGATGCCGGGGCAGCTATCAACGAGCTGCTCACTCAGATAAATATGGTAAAGATCGACGAATCGGAAAAGCCCGGTTTTTTTTCCCGGTTGCCTTTTGTAAAGAAATTTGCCGATAAGTCTAAACAAATTGCCAGCCAGTATAATACCATTTCCGAAAACGTAGACGATGTGGTACTAAAACTGGAAAAAACCCGGCAGAGCGTGTTAAAAGATTCCACCAGCCTGGAAGTAATGTTTAAACAAGCGGTGGAGTATATTCATGAAGTACGGGCGGTAATTGCGGCCGGCACCATGAAAATTGAAGAGATTGAAACCGAAACCATTCCTAAGCTGCAGGCCGAAGTAGAGCAGAGCGGCCAGGATGAACTGGCGGTGCAGCGGCTCAGCGACATGATTGCGTTTAAAGAGCGTTTAGAAAAGAAAGTGCACGATTTCCGGCTGTCTCATACCATTGCAACGCAGTCTATGCCGCAAATCCGGATGATCCAGACCACGAACGAGGTACTGGCGCAGAAAATACAGAACTCTATTGTAACGGTTATTCCGGTGTGGCGGCAGCAGGTAGCCATTGCGCTGGGCCTGGAAAAGCAGCGTAAAGCCCTGGAAATTCAGAAAAAAGTAACCGACACCACAAACGAAATGCTGCTGAAAAATGCCCAGCTGCTTAAAACCAACGTAGCGGTAGCGGCCCAGGAAAACGAGCGCGGTATAGTAGACGTGGAAACGCTGAAAAAAGTAAACCGCGATATGGTAGAAACCCTGGACGCCGTGATAAAAATATCGGAAGAAGGCAGCCGCAAACGGGCCGAAGCAGTAAAAGAACTGGCCGTGGTGCAGGAAGAATTAAACAGTAAAATTATCGGCACATTTAGTAAATCAAAACAAATTGAGATAGAATAATGGCGGGTGAGGATGAGTTGAAAGCGGTAAACCAGAATAGCGTCCTGACGGCCGAACAGGATGCTATTCTGGATATGTATTTAAAAAGCCTGGATGCTTTTTGGGAAGAAATAAAGAATTCCGAAAAAGTGCAGGTGGAAATAGAGACGCAGCACCTGAAAAGAATACTCACTAAATGATAAATTTTTTACGTTCCCTGTTTGGTTTTGGCGAGTCTGCGGATAACAGAACCATTGTGGGGAATAACAACAAGGTAGATGTAAAAGATGTAGCGTATATCCGGAATTCGAATACAAGACTGACCTTGCTTTATAATTTAGGTAACCGCTATAAGAATACGCCGCCGGCAGCCAAAATACAGGCTGTTTACGAAAAAACGAAGGCTATCCATACTTACCTGGTGGCCAGAAAAAGGGTGCATGAATTAGAACTGTTTCACGTGCAGCACACCGACCATTTTATTAATACGTTTACCGTTATCATGGATGTATACCAAAGCCATCATAAAGGCGTAAACCCACCGGTGCCGCTCGCCCCCGCAGCAGATATATTACCCGAAAAGGTGATAACAGAAAAGGTTAGCCGCCCGGCACCTATAGACAACAGGCGTCCGCTCCCGCCACAAACCAGCAACTCCCAACCATTGGGTTATGGCGCAACCGCCGGCAACAAAATAGGCAGATTAGCGGTACCCGATATTTGGATTAATCCCGCGGCCAGGATTTTGTATGAGAAGCAGCAGACCTCTAACGGACCGGTTACCAAAGAAATAAGTTTTATCTCCACCCGGCAAGAACAGGAAAATTTTTTGTTATTTGTTTCGGCGCGTTTGGGCATCCGCGATATTTCTTACGTGGGTAATGCCATGGTGCAGATACCTGGTTATGGTACGGTGCCCACCGGAATAGTGCCGGTTCTGTATTGGAATGGTTTTACCTATGCCCTTAATTTAAAAGATAATTGCCTTTTCCCGGTTAGAGTAAACCGGTAAGGCACAACAATAAACAGCAGGTTACCTACACAGCAAAAGAAGGAAAGATTATGAATATTTACGATTATGATTGGTGGGAAGTACTTTTTTTTATTTTGATGTTAGAACTTTCCGGTGGCCTGATGGCTTATTTTCTTATGAAAATTCAGAGTGGTAAATATGTAAAAGGAGGGTGGCGCCGAAGAGTCCTGTCTCCCCGGTCGGTACGCCCCCGGCCAAAACTCTGAGCAAGAGTTAAAGTATTGACCTCATTCCTAACGCATCTCTTGAGAGGAGAAGGGCGTAAGATCCGGGCAAATAATCTGTTTAAAAGGCCATAAACCTGAAGTTATATATATGTACCTACCAAATTAGCTGTAGAAATGATTAATTTATTTAATGTTCTAATTATTAGATGGTTGTGTTAATTGTGCTACCTCCTGCCAAAGGTGATAAAAACGCTATTTGTGCGTTATACAACCGTTATGTGCCATTATGAAGAAACCGATTGAAGATGAAAAATATCCTATATAATAACTCCATAACCAATTCTTCAATAATAGGACAGTATCCAAGTTTCACGAAAGAGCAAGAACAAAGTATTTTAGCAACTTTCTTTGAACAACTTCTACTTTTCGATTTTGCTGTTATTAGTACTGACAAAGACAATTATTCCTTAACTTTCCTCATATCTAAACTTGGCTTTGATACAGTTGAAAGGTTAATTCAAAGTGGTTATATTAAGTTCTCAATAAAATCGGCATTAATTGTTTCTGGAACTGGCAATAAAAAGCTAGATGGCACAATGGACGAAAGTGCTATATATTCACAACCACCAATTATTGGTGGAGTACTTGGAGAAGAAGAGCTTGACCCAGAGAAAAATGTTTTTAGAGCTGTAAGTAGGTTTGATATTGACAGGAGAACAAGAAATAGACTTATTAAACAAATTTCCTCTTGTTATATAGCAACTGATGACATGAAAATTGGTGTTGAAACCACTGATTTTATTATTAACTCATACAAACAAAATCATCTTGAGACTCTTGGTCTTCCTTATTTGAAGGAACCCTTTGAATTAAATTTACAAGAAAGGGAAAAACTCCTAGAACTTGGACACTCTATTCTCGAAATGGGAATCATTTCAAAAAATGGCTTCAAGAGTTACAATAATTATAGTGAATTTGAGATCGCACAAAAAAGTTTTGAGAATATAGGCAAAGCTTACAAAATAAGTGAGAACGTTTCTGAAATTTTAAGGATTGAAAATACACCTGATTTAAAACAAATATATCTAAATAACAACTTCACCATTTCAGACATATTTAAGTTAAGACATTTAAGAACAGCTAAATATTTTAGAAAATGGATAAATGAAGTTGGTGAGAATTCAAACGCAAACGAAGTCACTGAAGCATATCTAGCTGAAATTAAAGTGGCAAAAAGCTTTTTTAATACGACTAAAGGAAAAATAATAAAAAACACTCTTCTTTATGGTGCAACCACAGGCCTAGGAACTATCATCGCTGGGCAAATTGGTGCAGTTGTAGGTGTAATAGCCAAACCTGTTATTGAGCCTGCGGTCGATTATGGATTAGGTCTAATTGAAGAATTTACTGTTGATAGTATTTTTGCAGGGAAAAATCCAAAAATATATATTGATAAATTAAAAGAAGAGATTAAAAATAACGGCACATAACAAGGTGCATAAGCCCTGCTACGGCCTTACACGCCTTATACACGCGGCCCGTTACCCCTCATTTTAAAAACAAAAACGGCAGGTATGAAAATTCAGTATCTTTGAGTAAAGAAAAGACAATGGCTGAATTTACAGAAAGATATATAAATCCATTCACTGATTATGGTTTCAAGAAGCTGTTCGGGGAGGAACCCAATAAAGACTTGCTACTGGACTTCTTGAATGTCCTATTACAAGAAGAACAGGGGGAAATTAAAGATTTAACATATCTGAAAAGCGAGCATCTGGGAACGAGCGAACTGGACAGAAAAGCAATATTTGATTTATACTGCGAAAATGAAAAAGGAGAGAAGTTTATTGTAGAACTACAAAAAACAAAGCAGAACTTCTTTAAAGACCGAACAGTTTACTACTCCACATTTCCTATTAGAGAGCAGGCCAAGC
>Ga0210040_10000281_pt1 | contig 88847 bp, 48 predicted proteins | sample CryGeyCG12114_NA_FD_185462 | JGI IMG/M metagenome (GOLD analysis project Ga0210040, IMG submission 185462) | Groundwater microbial communities from aquifer - Crystal Geyser CG19_WC_8/21/14_NA (SPAdes) (version 2) | ecosystem: Environmental > Aquatic > Deep subsurface > Groundwater | place: USA... | reverse complement strand
TTGAGCTAAAGATTTTATTCAGTTTTTAACCAAGTTTGTCTCTTCTTACTTCACAGCGCAGAGTGGTGTGCAGGGTATTCTTTGACATCGCTAATATTATTAGCTCGCCTTCATAGATCCATTTACCCGCCACGCACGTTTTACCTAATTTTGCAAACCATTTACCTGTTATGCTCGTCGCGCATAAATGCCGAGCCTGGCGCGCAAATGAACGAATGGACCTTACTTTCATGTATCTTTGCTATTCACGTGTTAGAGGTGATATTAGTGAGACGGGTTTTAATTAAATTCGTACATGTATCGATCTATGTTTTTAAATTGTGCTGCCGTATGCATATTTTAATGTGATAATTGTTCAACCGTTGCTCAAATTTATACGAAAATAAAATCTCTGCTTGGTGTGAAAAAATTGACACTAGTCAATTTGAACGCCTTTCAAAATTGTTACCTTGCAGGCTCACATTGTTAGAATGCCAAAGACAATATGCAAGATTTTTTTCTAGTAATCTATCCGAAAGTGAAGTAGAAATGAAATGTGAATAAAATCAGGAATAAACACTCGTTACATGAAATGTAAACTGTGTGATATAGAATTCTGTTGAATCTGTTACACTAACAAAATTGCACGTAAACTTGTGCGTGGGACCAAATTGGTCCAATTTAATGGTGCAATAAAGTTTATCAGTAAAACTAAAGTGCCTACTCCATTCACTGACCACCAAGGCTTAGGATTTTCAGAACAAAAAATCCTATTATCACTTTGAAATAACGTAGTGGTGATTTTTTCTTGAGTCGGTTCAAATTGTAGACTCGAGAAAATTATAGTATGATGCTTACAGGCTTTGCAGAGATCACATAAGGTTTCCCCACCTATTTTCTAGATGGCAGTAGTAACTTACAAAAAAAGAATGCTGAAGGTTTCCCACAATTTTGTCTGTTGCAAAGAGAAAGTCTATTTTATCCACTGTGTTATGTATTCTAGATTCCCTGTATGTTTTGGCGATGCGTTTTTTGCTCATCATAATTCATGTCAAGGAACATTTTTCTCACTTACTCTTCTCAAAATACATTCCTATAATAACTAATATGGTGCATGGTATTTTCGCCGGCTCAATTATTTATGCAGTCGATTTGAATGATCACAGATTTTACTCACTCTGTTCAAATGGTCTGGAACAACGGAATGTGCATATAAATCTACATAGCTGTCTCATAGTCCTTGGAGACTTTTATGTACAGTGTCTTAACTGTTGGCTATATTTCTGAACGCCTACTATGTGTGACAACAATCTATCAGGTTGGCATATGGCGAATATTGGAAATGAAATTCTAAAGCAGTAAAATTTCCATGTGTCAATTCTCATAATTCTTTGAACTGAAAATTTCATGATATGATTGCATGTAATTGAAATCGTTCTCCATGTAAACCAAGCCCTCCAGGTATCTAAATTGTATATATACAGAACAGCACGACCTTCAGTAACTTTTTAGAACATGTAAATTATGGTGTCTCCTTTTAGCCCAACACAGGAAGGGCTTATGGAACCGTGATGGTGTCGTAGCATCTCAATGCGCTAACTTTCGAACGCATCAACGGATTTCTTTAAAATTTTGCATAGACATTAGTATAACCTGTCGCACGGCTGCTTTCATAGATGAGCCCATTCGGTTCACTTTACAGCCAAACAGACGTCCGCAAACATTTAAAAGCTCTATTTAACAGCGAATTCTTATATATTTTTTCATGAAATTTGTACAGTTCATCGATTATACACAAAACTATGTATGTGCAAAAATTTAGACTTGTGCACTAAAACAAGGCGTCTCCGGACGTCTTTGAAAATTCTAAGTCACTAATTATTAGCCTGTGTCCATAGTGACAAGATTGTTTTTTTTTCTGGATCATAGTTTAAACCAAAGCCCAGTTCTTATATCTTAATATACAGAGACACTGTGGTTCCACTCTCTTTTGGCGGTACCTGGTGGCAACGTAGATGCGAACTATGCAGAAAACTATGTTGAATAGTTCAAAAAATGCCGATAGAGAGCTGTACCATCAAACCAACCCACCCACCACATACTATTCCCACAGTATTACATATATCTACTTCCATGATTCCCACCTATTTTAACCCATTCCCACCTTTTTTTGAACGACCTGCTTCAAGCATTGAGCAGAGCGCCCATAGAATCGTGTTGCCAGTACTCAAAGAGTGCTCCTTCTAGTGTATTATATATATCTACTTCTATGTGTTAAACATATGGAATAATTTTTCAATGGCAAATTTCTTCTCACATACTATCCATAGCAACAATAACAAGTAACATTGCTGTAAAACTTTGTTGAGAAAAAATAAAGCTACTGTCCATTTAAAAAAAAGGCAGTAGATTTGCTCGCTAGATTACATGGCAATATTTGTTTGGTGCTAACAAAAAGAAAAGTTTTAAATGATAGATCAAATATAAATCATAGATAAATCATAGATAAATCGATAGATGAAAAACGAACGTTGCGATTTTGGAAAAGATAATCTTATACAAATTTTGTAACACATAAAAGTAATCTCAGAAAAAAATAGACCATAACGTTAACAAGATATCATGTTATAGCATCAACAATATCAAGTTTGAAAAATATGGCAATTTTCATAGAGTTCAAACATCGATATGTAAAAAACGAACGTTGCAATTTTGGAAAAGACAATCTTCTATCAATTTTGTAACACATAAGAGTAATCTCAGAAAAAATTAGACCATAACGTTAACAAGATATCATGTTATAGCATCAACAATATCAAGTTTGAAAAATATGGCAATTTTCATAGAGTTCAAACATCGATTTATAAAAAACGAACGTTGCGATTTTGGAAAAGACAATCTTATATCAATTTTGTAACACATAAGAGTAATTTCAGAAAATATTAGACTATAAGGTTGACAAGATATTCTGTTATAGCATCAACAATATCAAGCTTAAAAAATATGGCAATTTTCATAAAATTCAAAATCGATGTAAAAAAACGAACGTTGCGATTTTGGAAAAGAAAATCTTCGATCAATTTTGTAACACATAAGAGTAATCTCAGAAAAAATTGGACCAGAAGGTTAACAAGATAAGATATTCTGTTTTAGCATCAACAATATCATGTTTAAAAAATATGGCATTTTTCATGTAATTCAAACATCGATATAAAAAAACGAACGTTGCGATTCTGGAAAAAAAAATTATTTCAGTTTTGTAACACATAAGAATATCACAGAAAAAATTAGACCATAATGTTAAAAGATATCATGTTATAGCATCAGCAATATCAAGTTTAAAAAATATGGCATTTATTTAAAAGGACAAAAAAATTTTCATGGCAACCAGCTCAATTAGTTTGTTGACTAAAAACTGGAATCAATGTAATGTCAAACATTATTTTTCTAAATCTTGTGTTTTATCACTAACTGAATTTTCTAACAATTTTTTTAAATTTACAATCTTTAACGTTTGTACCAAAAAAAGGTAGTTTAATTAATCCCGATATCCTGGAATAAATGTATTTTTTTGCATAAGTTTAGCGACCATGCTTTTTACGAAATCTTCAAAATGATACCTGTGTTGGGCTCAGGCAAGTTGTACCAAGAAGTTTTTAGTATCTCTATCGTTGTATAGAATTCCTCGGTGAAGAATATAAAAAAAGCGCTACTGTAGCTGTACAAACTACAGGTGACATAATAGAAAGCCTCTATCTAAATACGGTGTAGTCCGTTTTCATCCCAAAAAAGATAACGGAATGAATGATGAATGAATAGCTGTGGCTCATGTACATAAGACGCATAAACGCAACTATTAATATGACTGATAGTATGCAAGTTTTTATTGTATAGTGAGTGTGCATGCGTGCATACGTACTAGTAAGTAAGGAATTTCTTGTTAGACTTTTCTTATTGGCAATGAAATCATAATGTATGCTTTCCCTTCGTACCGTCTATCCGGACTGACTGACTTGTGAGAAAAAAAGTTGGCATTGTACATTTGAACTGGAAGGCATGGTAGATTTCTCCTATGGTTCTTCCACGGCTTCTCCACACGAGAAAAACACCCACTATGCGAGTAATGTGTGTGTATGAGTGAGTGCTCCAGCAACAGAACGGTGCTAAAAAACCAACTTGCAGCTTCAAGTCAGTCACTCTCTTACACACTCAAGGCTTCTTGCTCCGTTCACCTACTAAAATGGCACGTATTAACGTACGTACAGACCCAAAGCAAGCAAATAGGAAAACCAAGTCTGCGATTGCCCAGAAGTCCCTGTTTCCCGCATTTTACTGCATTGCACTAAACCTAAGAGAAGGAGTTTTGCAAGCCAATATATATATAATGCGCTCTCCTTCCCCTTTTGGTCTCAATGCTGGCAGTGCGGCTCAGCTGAAATGATGTTCTTGCACCAGCTTTTGCATCTGATCTGTCCAACCGGCTCCACTTTGCATCATGGGCTTTTTGTATACTTTCACACAGACTTACTAGCACTCCTATGAATTGTCCAGTTGGAAAAGGGTTTACCAAGTTCTTGTAAATAAGAAAAGCTTCGAAAACTCACCATCTCTATGTTACAAGGATTACAAATTGTACGAGAGAGTTAGTTAGTTACCGCCACAGACTACTATACTATGCTACTGTGAGAACCATAATCCTTTGAAGCTGCCAAATTGTTGACTAGGATTCTCAGAAATTTATTAAAAATCCCGTGGTTTATTCCCACTTGTGTGGACTAGACACTACTCACTAAGATGGTTTTAAAAGATAAAGGAAATATTCCAGATTTGAAGGGCACTGACAGAGGTTTCTATTTTAAAAAGCTCACGGTCGCGTAAGCTTTTGGATGTTGTTGTAAACTGGAAAACCACTGTTTGAGGACTCCCCAGTTTTCCGCTAGATCTCCGACTTGGCCTGCTCACATGTCAGTCAGGTGCTTTCTCTTTTCCACGGACAAAAGCGCCCATAGTATGCAATGGAGTAGTCTATGCAACACAAATGTGTGTTTTCCCATGCTCACTGGTAGTGGTAGCACATGTAGTTCGTTAGTTAGTTGGTAGTAGTGGTAGTACTACGGTGGAATCTATGCATGCATGCATGCATGCATAGATAGCAATATATATATATTGCTATAGAACTTATTCCAAAAGCTTGTTCCTAGTGTGTACGCACATACAATACAAATATATATATGTATATATATATGTACTTCAATGCGGCACTCGAACCAGTGCACCATGGTGCCTGCATTCTGTTCGTACGTTAAAAGGGCAACTTTTTTTGCCGTACTTCCTTGTCCCATCCCAACTTTTGTAGAGAAGGAGAGAGAAAGAAAAAAAAAGTGGAATTTTTCCTTCTTTTTTCTCGCTGCGCTCTTTTTGCCTGCAATCATTATGTTATTGCTAGACTATATAGTGCTACAGACTGACTGACTGAGAAAATAGAGCAACCAAGTACTTGTACGTTGTTATTCCATATGATACGAAATGAAATACTCGTTAGTTTTTTTCCTTCCTGTCCCCAGTTATACTTTTCTTTGTCCAAGTTGAACTTTTAGTTTTTCATGTGTGGCACACGTAATGTGTCATATTTTTTGCACCCATGGAGGAAATAATATCTCAATTGGTTTCCTTAGTTGAGATAATGTGTCTATGTGTGGCCACAAAGGAATCATATTCCCGTTTCTTTGCATTTTGTTTAGTTATTTAGCTGATAATAATATTATTAGTGGATTGGTTGCCTAGCTAGTTGTAGTTAGCATGCATGGAAGACTGACTGACTACATGTGGGCAAAATGGATTGATGAACTTTTTGTTAAGACATGCTTGTGTGATGGCCAATATTATATACCGTATTGTGCGACTAGCTACAGTTAATTTGAAAAGACTTTAGGTACTGTGCAGTGTTGAACAGATATGGTTTTATTGTTCTTCTATCTGTTAGCATGCAAGTGAAATCGAATAATGACTTTCAATGCCTTCACTTTAATTAATATCTAGTGGAGTTTGAATTTGTGGGCCAATGGCTGAGATAGATGAGAATGTGCCGTGATTGCATGAATATATACTATACGAGTCGAACGTGTGTAATCAAATGAAGTAGCTTTTGCGTGTAAATTATTGTTATTGTTCATGGCACATTTTTTTTCTACCAGGGAGGTGTGTCGTCCCAATGGTTTCCTATATAGATTGGTTTCATTATGAAGAAGAAAGAAAAACTGGGCTCAATAAAATGCCTACATGGCTATATTAAAAATGTCGTGTGAATAGGATTTTTTGCTGGCTCGTGTTGAATGTACATGTATTTTTGTTTTCTCTGTCCCGGTTGGGTTGTTAAGTACAGGTTTATTGCTGATTTTCTCATTATGTTAGTCGGAGTTGGCCAATTTGTCAACTGATTTCATGAAAATTTAATTTCACTGCATGCTACAACCATTTACGGTGATAAAAATTTGTGGTCCTACTAATTTATTGCTTTATCGAAGTTGAGTTAATTATTTAGCCTATTTATTTGTTCCATATGTTGTAATGTAAATTTTCTATGCTAATCTTATAGAATAGACAATTAGAATGCAATCCATCCAAACTCAAACAAAATTTTGTGTCGTCACACTAATCTACATACCCTGGTTACCGCTCATTGAGGTCAAGAAATTTAGATTTTATCATTGTAATCAATATATAAAACCAATAGGAAGACCAAAGTAGAACATACTACAAGGGACGTTCAGTCAGTTGGAAAACCATATGCTAAACTACGTGAACTGTTTTTGGGAAAAGAAGGCTTGAGAATCTTCATTTTTTCTCCTAGTTTTTCAGCTATCTATTTCCATCAATTTTTCAAGCTCATAAATGCACCGCAGTTGAGAAAAAACTTTATGCATTCATCATCCTAATATCCATTTTATTACTATTGACCTGCAGAGCCAAAATACTTTCATTTCTTTCATACCTTTTCATGCTATGCACACTTCATACAATTTTTTCGCAACCTTGTCTTCGCAAACAGACATCCTATATGCTTTCATTTCACTATTTCTTCTATATGTAATCTTTTTGCGCTCAAAAGCAGTCTAGTTCTGTTCCCCATGGACACAGAAATTCTACCATTATGGTCACTCACGAAACTATGTAGTTACTATCATTGCAAAACTAGCTTTTTTTGTGCACATCTCCAACTCTAGCCCTACAGAGTTCACACAGGGATCTCATGTCTGGAGCAAAAGTTTAGTCCCACTAGGGTGAGCTAATATGCATGCATTTGTTGTTGTACTCTAGTTAGTTAGCAGTAAACTCCATCTATAATACTTGTCCCAGTAGTAAGTAAGTAAGTAAGTGGAGTGTGCATGCAGTAGTTTTTGGTCTGGTGCATGCATATGGATACTACATTCTAACTACGGCCAGCAAGTTAGCTAGTTTGTACGTAGTAGTAGTAGTATAGATGTAACACAAGAGCCCTGGTGAAAGTAAACCTCCCGCAGTTTACAAATGGTTTTGCTCAAAATGAAAATAGGGTGTGGTCTTCTAATAGAGATTTCTGCAGATTCTTCTCAAAATAGATTACCCCTTGTCTCATCGATCTCTCAACAAACCACTAGATATACTATAGTGAGTACTATTGGAGGCACCAGTGCAACAAAACATTCGTTCCCACCATCATCAAGTCCACATCATGTTTATTTGGACTTTGGTAAAGCAACGACCAGGGCCGCACACCAGTTCCCATACATATGTAGTAGTAGAACGAGACCAGTGCAATACATCAGCTTTACTTGCTTACTATCTATATCCTATATATACAATGTATATATTACGTTTGTTCTCACCACAGTCAGTCTTGGAGAATCGAACAAATTGCGTGACTGACGGTTTGAGAAACTGCTACGTTTTTTTTCACTTCCTTCAAAGCTATACAAAAGAGTAATGTACACGTCTTTTCTTAGAAACAACTTGTTTGTGCCTACTTGTTTTTTTTTCTACCCCGTCTTTGTCTTCGGCAGGTTGAAAGTGGTGCACATTCTTGCAGTGCTGGATTCTCGTCACTACTATAACTTTTAGTATCATGTCTGGCAGCATTGTTTGTTTGCATTGAGCAGGACATTGGGATGGGTTTAAATGTGAGGAGAAAATTTTTGTTATTTCCCATGGCTCATTTTGGTTTCTTGAGGCGGGAATTAAAGACTCGTCAAAAGTTAGAATTGGTAGGTGGGACAATAAGGAGACTAAGTTACTCATTGTGATGGCAAAAGCGTGACATTCTGTTTCCTGTGAATGTCTATATATAGTGGGATAACACCATAGAGTGTGATCTGATGTCGCATGATGATTATTGTAACATTCTTGCTTGGATTTTAGGTATGCAGAGTGGTTTATTGTGCGTGAACATGCAAATTTCACCCTTCGGGGAGTACACACACTAGAGACACACATTATATTGCTAGGTTTATGAATGAATGAGTGAGGGAGTCGCAAGTGTATTGTACATTTGGTTATGCAGGAGCAATCATCATGCACTTTTCTCTTCAATGTGATTTGCTGATGAGATATCTTTGTGCTTGTTTTCATTGGTACGCATTTCTTTTTCCGGGCTCCTTTTATCTGCAAATGGAACCTATTAGGAATGAGTGAATGGGCTCCTCATGTTTGAAGTAAAAAATTGAGGATTAACACTGCTGATAAAACTGTAGCAGTGTGCTCCATGGTTATATAGTAAGTAAATGGTCTAGAAGGCTGAACGAAAGTTTGGTGATAAAGAAAGCAACTTATGTACTACATTATTTGATAATTGGGTTGGACCATTTTTCGTGTTCCGTTTCTCCCTTTTGAATCAAATCCATGTTTGTTTGTTTGTGTGTGTGTGTGTGTGCGAGGAAATGATAGGAATTAGTTTACATAGTATTGAAAATCAGATAAATCCTGTAGCTTTTCTTAAAAGGCAGGATGCGCCTCATGTACATCAAGTTGGTTAGATAATGATAATACCTTGTGTAAGAAAGGACACTTTAAGAATTTCTTAACGTTTCTCAAACTCACATTGTATTTGAGATAGTTCTCTGCGTATGTAGTTAGTGAGTTAGTTATTGGTTATCTAATGAGAGCAGCTGGTGACTCTCACAGATTGTGGCACATGTTTTCAAACGATTAAGTTTATAGACCAAACAGCTATGCTTTGTGTGACTGACTGACTGACTGTTACAAGATGTACTTTTCTTATGGACATATAGTACTGTTGGCTCACAGTAGTGTTTGATTGTTCGTGAAACGACTTTTTCATTGTGTGAGCCAAGCTGTATAACACTTTCTCGTCATTAGTTGTTTCAAAGTCAAGCAGTCTGGACGGGTGAAACAGAATGAGTGAAAGTCCTTGCCGGTATTCCCCAGAGTTAATTGACCAGAACTCTCAGTCAGTCAATCATGTGATGGGCACTTTGAGGAGCTATACAACTAAATGGGATCATATACAATGGGACCTGCTTAGTTAGGTGCTAGTTAACTTTTTCCCTAAAACTTAGTCGCATTCTTGATGCTTAACTAACTAAAACGAACCAACAATGTACTAGACAAATAAGTAATACAAGAGAGAAATATGGCACAAAGGTATCATAACTGTCTTGAGAATCATAAGCCAATATAGTCCTCTTCTGGCATAAAAATCAAAACGAAAAAGCTTCATTTGTATGACAATTTTAACCTTTTAAAAGTCTACTTGAACAAAATCCAATGTATTGTTTGCATAAATTATTTGTCTAGGAAATGTTGGGCTCCATTGGCTTCCATAGCTGACAGTGTGTAAATCTCAAGCAAGCTTCATTGTAAGTTATGGTGGTGCATGGGCTCTAAAAACCTGTCTTGTTCTCTAAACCACAGTGACTTGGTTCCCAATACTACTAAACGAGCTCAACAATCACTCATTTGGCGGCCACAATGTCGTTTGAAAACAGGACCAATTAGTTTGTATAACTTCTCTTAATTAGGACTGTCAATCCACCGACAGTTGGAAATATGTTGATTTCCTTTGTAGTTGTACAAAGAACGAGTGTGTTGCTGAATTTTTCAGTCTCGCTCACGACTAGGTTCTAAAATGAAGCATGTGATATTTGCACTCTAGCAAATATTATGCCAGTCATGCAATTCGTGAAGAGAAGAAAGCTGTGAGTGACTCCAAAAGTCACTCACTGACTGCGTCTTACGCATACACATTCTGAGCCATGTGCAAGTTCACAATACAAAAAAATGTACCACCTCTACCACGTACCTTATATACTCCAAACTACTATCCTAGTGAATTTAATTTCCTGACTTCTCCTCACTCTCCCTTTTATCTTCAAATCCTTTCACAATTTACGTGACTTCTAACGACTTAAATATGCTAGTGAAAAAAGGAACTAGCCAATTATCTAAGCCCTTTGCACAGAATGTCATACCGTTCGTAGACACATCAATTACACAAATAAAAAAATCTCTTGCTCTTTCTCTTTCCTGTCACCTGAAGAATCAGGCAAACAAATGAGTAGTATACTCCTTCCAAGAAAATTCCATCCCAGAAACCCTGTATGCATGGATGGATGGGAGAACTGACAGGAATGGATGATGCGGATTCCATTGGGAATCTTACCAATAATTCCCTCGCATAGCAATATGATTTCTAGAAAAATTGTGAACATGAGAACCGGCAGCACTACTTCTCATCCTATACGGCCCCAACCTGCTAGGCACTTGGGCAAACATAATACTAAGACAACATGGGAATACCGCATGCAAAAACTACCATACTACCAACTTGTGTCCGTTCAAGACAACCCAAAAAGCTCTTCTACAAGCGTGTATACCAAAGCTCGGGAACTTGGTGTGTGGTTTTAAGCCGCTGCGGTATGTTCGCCCGAAAGAAAAAAAAACGGGCATATATGTATGCTCCCGTTTGAATGATAATGCTTGCAACTCTGTGTGTGTTGCTTTCTAGTTACAGCATGCGTTGTTGTAGCCTTGGCTTGAAACGCCATTCTCCCGCAGATTCCAGTATGGAGTGTGTTAAAAAATGCGTACTCTCGCTACTACTGACTGACTGAGTGACTGACTGGCACGTTTTACTCGAGAAAACTACTTGAGTCCTCCGTGTCTGGCACAGTCAGTTGGTTTTACTTACTTAGTTTTATACTTTCTTATAATAATACTCGCACCATTTCCACCACTATAGTACTGAAACTACTACTGGTTGGTTGGTAGCTGCTCCCTGGGCTTTCTTGGCTTACTTTAGTCAATGGTGACTGACTATTGTGTGACCATGTAGAGAACAAGCTCGTATACACACGTTAGCATGTAATAGTATCTATTGTGTGCAGCACAAATCCATGCAGGGAGTGAGAGACTACTAGGAAGACCTGGATAGTTTAGCTAATGCTCGTATTCACTGATTATAAGGTTCCTGTGCATTTGTATAAGCCATTTTGTTAGCCAGTTTGGTGTCCATTCTAACTGTAGTGCTGGCTCCAAGTCCTCTTACAAGCAGCAATAAATGTGTTTTTAGAAAAAAATTGCGGGTCAATCCTCATAACTGTGCTGCAGTTTACACTGCTACTTCCAACCAACGGTTTTCTAGTTAGTAGGATTTGAAAGTGACTGAGGTGCAGTAGTAGTATTGTTGGTGGTCTAGCCGGAACTACTAGGGCTAACAGAACGCACGGACTCTTTTCTACATGATATTTTTTGGTTCTTTATTCGGGAGCCAGAGACTGGTGCATAGCTAGCGGTTAAATCCCTTTTTCTGGAGAGCTCCAACATATTTCCGTAGTAATCAATGGATGGGATGTGACTTTGGTAGCGTAGGGACGAAAAGTCTGCGCCGGCGAATGTTCTCTGAGTCCTCTCACATCTTTGTGGGCTCTCTGACTCTGGGTTGCTCTCCCTCTGAGTTGTACACTCAGTCAGTTTTCTTTATTTCACGAGACTTGAAACCGGCTGGAAAAGAAGGCTCTATCGTGGCTCAACTCCACTTACTATTTGCATCCTTTTACATCAGGTCTCAGTCCCAACTGTGAGAAACTGCTGACTAACTAACTAACGAACTAACTAACTGTCGGAACAATTTTTTCGCCCACCAGCTGGAGACTAATAAGAACACATTTCAATCACGTAATGTAAGAGTGGTGACAACGTGTCTCATCTTTTGCAGTTTTTAACCATTTGCCAAAACGTTGAGCAGAGATAGTGGTATAGTACTGTGTCGTGTCCAATCTATCCAGCATTAGTTTCATAGGGAAGAACATTTTTCACACATTGGACATACGGACTTGGCAAAGTGGTTAATCATCCCACTGATAACTAAAAGTGTGTGAAAGATCCTATTTTTTCGTGTTGTCCACAAAAGTTAGCATCATGTTGTACTATAGTGTTGGATGAGTGAGCTGCAGTACCCTGTGCGGATCAATTTTACACACAAACTGTGTTTTCCTTTAATTTTCCTACATTCTACTCATATATTATTGTATATGAAGAGTATTATGATTAGTAGTGGAGCTCAATGCTTTCAGCCAAGCCTTTGTACCTCTCATTAATTTGGGGTCCATACGTGGCTCCTGGATAAACATTCCTGCCTCTACCTTCATAACTGTTGACCCTACTGAATCCACTGCCGTCCATTCTGCTACGCTGTTGTTGTTTTTCTATTAACTACTATACGAACTAACTAACCACTACTGGAAACCTGGATATTCAAAAGAAATCAGCTATCCTTCCTATCTGTCCATTATTTCTGTGCTATTGTCTATTAAAGTTCATTTACTCCACACTATTTCTCTGCTACGACACTTGTAAAAATAGCTAAAATACCTTTACTACTGCAACATACTCTTATTATCGGCACAAGAATTTCCCTCATCTCTCAGCTTATCTACAACTATAACTAAATACTCGTACACTTTCTACTTGACTGGTCCAGTACAAGTTTCTGTGCTTTTGTTTGCCAGACTCTCGTTTTTCCTCCCGTACTCGCAAACTTGGTTAGTTAAGCCATCCCAGAAGAATAAAGGATAAATTCTCTAGAGGGAATCCTTTTTCTCTGGAATCATTTCTGCCCGAACACCTTGCCACGTAAACATTCTTACTCCAGCATTTTGGGCCAGAATCTGGTCGCAACCCTTCATTCCTTGTCGCACACACAGGGATTCCAATCCTCCCATAATGTCTGCATGATGCATCTATAATAAATGAACAGTGCTCCCCGTACTAATAACAATTGTGTACACTTCTTAGCACTGTCTACTACCTACAGCTGCATTGGGTTTGTGACAACTCTGAACAATTCCGTCCGCACCTTTGTTTTGCCGTCTCTGATTCCCAATCTGTGAAAACAAAGTCCCTGCTCCGGTACTACTCACTATATACGTACCCATCACGCCAATCTATACGGTTCACTCGTTCTCAATCAGAGTCCATTTGTGTTTAGTATTACCAACAACAACTACCACTTACTTTCACCTTGTTCACAACAGGAAAAATCGGACCCATCTGGCTCTTTTTTTAGTATACCACAGACCAGGGACAAAAAGTGTTTACGTACTATAGCGCATTGGCAACTAACTGACTACACGGGTTTTGAATCTATTCAGAAACTCATATCGTAGTAGTAGTCCCCGTGGTACTATACAGCGTTGGATTCCTGCAAAATACACTGACTTTATGCATTATTGGGAGCACCTGAGGACTCTGCAGAGAGATCAATCAAAGCGCCAATAAGGTTGGGCATACTGAAGGAAAAAACGTACACGAGGCTATTTTTCGTAGAAAGTGCTCTCCCAGTCAAGTTGAGAGGACACATATGGTGTGTTCTGCATTCATGAGCAGATGTGAGTTGGAAGCAAGACTATTGAAATTAGCTGCGTACATGTGTGTGTGTCAATATTTCATTCTATATGTATATGATTTGACACGAACAAACTGTAAGTGAGGACTCTGGGGAACGAAAACCAGCATTATTCATATAATTTTGAACTGCCCGAATACCCTGATTTTCACCTGGGAGTACCTATTGTTGTGCGCATAACAGCTTCCCGGTTGTCTTCCAATAATACAACAGTGCAATTTGTTGAACACTGTTTCACGTATTAGAAACAATTGTTAATCTTTTAGCATTCATGAGCACGTGGTCACTCAGTGAGTTGAGGGAACAACAGCATCTGCAGATACAATAAATTATACGGGCTTGTGAGCTAAAGTGGCGCATGAGAGAAAAGGAGAGAAAAAAAAACGAGAGTTTGCAAGGCTCTCATAGTTTCTAACTGTGTTGTGTGTATCATCATCAACGGGCGACCCATTCATATTTCATGTGTAGTGGCACAGAACGAGCTCATCTGCAATGCTCTCAGTCACTATATAGTATCATCATCAATATAAACATTTTGCTAGTTTCAGGATGAGCTCTCTTTTTTAATCTCATAAGGTGTTTCGTCGTGCTTACTAGTGAGTCAGTTTTTGTTTGTGATATACTGTCAAGTTTGGTGCTTCAACTTATTGGTGTGAGACTTATACCATTAAGTTTTCATCTTGTACATGGTCAAAATAATATCTGTAGGATTGATTGCTGCACTACTGTTTTTTCGTCTTATTCTGTATTTATGAGCTGACTTGTACTCTACACAAAGAAATTTTGTGACAACGGAAGGTCCTGTGCGTGTTTGCTTCGGCTCATCTTCATAATCACCCGAGTGCAATCAGAGACTGCAGTGATCACACAGGCGTGTGACCGTTATGCTTCTCTATTGTCATCGTCAGTGGAATGTAATAAGCATCAGCTTCTCGTCATGATGAGTCTACAGAATCCACAGGGATTCTTATAGCTACTAGAATTCTAAGTGAAGCTAGAAAGTCTTACTGATTAACGACTTGAGTCATATGCATATTTAATAAGGCCTGTTTAATTGTCAGCCAGTCTCACTAACTGTATATAAGCTTGTGCACAGTACTAGTGGAGCGAATCAGTGAGTTTTTCTTTCTAGTCACTGTGCACACAATATTACGTACGGCATTTATTAGTTTATTAGTTCCCACTGTAGACTGAAGACTGTAGTTTTCTGTGTAGAATGTAGACTTCTTGGACTATATCGTCAGCATCATATGGACGGTGTAGATGTTACTCGTGCTAGACTGACTAGATGATCAGTTGTAGATCTGTACAGTGTCCTAGTGTCGTTTAATTATATCTTCATAATGATCAGCTCTCTCCCCAATTCTTCTCCATTTCTCACAATCTGACCAAAGGAACAGATCGCAATTTCTGCTGTGATAGACTGTGGTAGACGAATTCACTCGTATAAATCCTAACCATAATAATAACACTAATTAACTACAACGTCAACAATAAGATAAATAGAAAACGATCTGTTTTTCCTCTCCTGTGCTTCTCACTAAATATTGTATTCAAATTGTGCAGAATGCTCCTGTGCAACTTATAATCACGTACAAGCTATCATTTCAGTCTTATCTACTCAACTCTCTACATTCTGTTATCTCTGTACCCAGTCCGTCTTGCATTCAAAGCTACTCTACATTGCCTTTCGCCTTCTGTACGACTGTGTACCTTCAGAAACGAACAAAACCAAAAACCAAAGCATTATTTATCGTTGTCAAAGCCGCTCCATACTCTTTAAGTCTCGCATCTTGCTTACAAACTTACAAGGAATAAACAAACAATCCAGATTTGTTATTTTTCTTTGAACTCTCATCATCCTTTCGAACCTGCCATCGCATATTATTACACCCGTCTGAGTTTATCTCGGCCAATTTAATTCAACAGACTTACTCAAACCTATCCAACTACCAACTAACTAACAACTATAATTATTATTTTATGCACAGACTCGCTTTTTTATTACGCTTCTAACTGTCCTGTTGGTGCTACACTTGGGAATCACAGAGTGTGAATCTAAAGTAAAAAAAATTAATTACTCTTACTTATTAGCCGGTATGTGACTGAACATTACGTACAACATTTTACCAACTCTCTTTATGCCATTGATTACACAACTAAGGTTATTTTCTTGTTCCCATCGGCGGTGAAAAAACTGAGAGTGGCCACTTTGTTGGTCCGTTCTTTTTCTACTATACTACTTCTCGTCTTGAAGAGGCACTCGAGTGGAGACAATTCTCAGTCTTCATTAGTCGTTCCAATCAAACGAACTAAACCAAAAATATCCGTGTCTGTCATATTATTTAATAAGTGAGTATACAACGCTTGAGAGGATGCTCCCCGTGCAAGAAGAAAAGTTGGGAGCGTAGTTGCGTGGAACCTGAAAATTCTAACTACTAACTAACTAACTAGGAAGCCCAAAAACAAAGGAGAAAGGAAGGAAAAGGGAGGCAGTTTAAAAGTAGAAGGCGGAAGACGGTGGAAAAAGAAAAACAAAGGACAAAAGCGATACTCTTCCACACAAACTCTTTTTTTCTGCTTCCCCCTGTTTTACGCATATATATAGCTTTTTATATACATCGCCGTCATCCTTGTACTCCATCCATTCTAGCTAACGATACGGTTTTCCTGTGGTCGGCCCTGTTATGATGCACTTGAGTTTTCCCACAGTCCCATCGTATGGCTTGTGAACTTTTGGAAACCATCATCATCATTCTGGGGAAACAAGTCAAGAATAATCTCATTCCACCTTCATGTTCCTCTCTTCTTTATTGTTTTGTTTATAACTTTTTGCATTTCGTCTTTCCTCTCTCATCACCAACTAACTAACTATCAACACACTTCGCAGACTTTTTTCCTCACGTCTGGAACGCAAGTAAAAGTCAGTGTAAATAGTAAATACCATCCAATGCAGTTCACTCGCTGTGTTATGATCCACCAAAAGAACGGAACTTATTTTAAACAACGTGTTGAGAACTAATAATAGTAGTGGCAAAGACTGAAACTATCTACTGTTTAATTTTTAGAGACAACGGGATTTCTGCCAAATATGCTCAACCAAGTATTATTATAGGACGACTAAAAAGTTAAAGGCTCCCACACTCACATCACAAAAGTTTTTAAAGTCATGACAGTTGAGTTGAACCGCAGAACTGTAGAATGATCATGTTGGTTTGCTGGGACGCCAACTGGCGTAAAATGAAATGATGTGCATTGCAAGACGCGCCACTCTCATTGGTTGCTTGAATGTACCCTTTCCAAAATGGCAGCTTGCACCACTAACTAACTTACTCGCTGACTATATTGAAAATGATTTCCGATATTGGATACATATAAGTATTGCAAGCAAATTAAGGCGCAATCATGGCAACCAGAATCTTCAAGAAAAGAAATTTTGGTCTTCGTTTTATAATGATGGCATGAGTTGCCATCATTATCTTAGTTAGTATCCTGTGCAACAGTGTACGGAAATAAATTTGTGAGTAGAAAGCTGAAAAAGTTGGTCATCCGTAGCAGTTAGTTCGTAAAAAGTTACAAGGCAAGCCAAGTTCAAGATGTGGCTACCATTTTTACTACAACTACTACTTCGGTGAAACGGACCCGGTGTGTCCTTTTTTTGTACGTCCCCTTTTTTCATGGAATAACTCAAGGTTTGACAAGCTGTCAAAATTTCTCGTCTGGACTTCATCGAAAAGTGGGGTCTAACGCCTTCATTGCTGTCTCCTGAAGGCGTGGACCGACCACCTTCTCTTGCCCTTAGGTCACCGTCCCTTACTCCATCCTTGACCTCACATTCATTGTCCAAAGCCACTAACCGCTCCTATAAATACTCTCCGATAGAACCCGCATCTCCTACATTCCCTGCTGATCTCAAGTCGGCATCTCGTGGGTAAATACCAATCTATAGTCAATCAATACTAAAAGATTTTTAGTCCGTCGAATAGTTAATTAGTTAGTGGGTAGTAAATATTTTCGGCCATTGTAGCTAGTTTTTATAATGTAGTTTCGATACTCACTTACTTAGTTTTGATTCATCCGGTTGGCATATTTTATGCCGTGTTTGCCGAAGCGATATCTATAAAGGACATGAATGAGTAGGGAATTTTTATATTCTCCTATGTTGTAAGTTTTTTGAAGAGTAGAGAAAACTTGGGGTAATTACCGGCTCTCAAGAAAAGTCACGATTTTTAAAGCTTTACACACAAAGCATAAATTTGACGTCATGGCTCCTTCGTAGATTGTTTCGCATACGGGATGTTAAACTCGAAGAGTTTCATTTATCACCAATTTGTTGGGCTATGAGATTTTAAAGGAGCTCATGGCTCATTATGTTATTCAATGGGTTGAGCTTTCGAAGTTTTTGAGCATCATTTGGTCTACTGTGATTATTGCACCAATGCCCATCATATATTTCGTGTCAAATTTACGGTTTAGTTAACGTTGTATTCGATATAGAGGAGATAGGAGACTGCGGTGTTTGCGACAGTGTTCTAATTTTGTCCTGTTTTTGTCAACAAAAGGTCTCTCCCGAAGTTAAGCAGCCAAGATGATGAAGGGCCAACGCCACAGACTTTACATCTAACAGGCACTGGACATTTCGAGCCGATTCCGCACAACCATCAAGACTGTGAACGCGTTGTTATCAATGTAAGTCAGGTTTTGCTTTTGTCCGCTTGTCTGAATTTTGTAGTACTTTAAGCACGCATTATGCGAAAAGAAATTCAAAGATGATCAAGTCAACACAAAAAAGGCGGAAAAAAATCCAAATAAATTAAGCAACTGCAATAGGAGTTGTATTTTTGCCGTCAGTCAACTGCGTGCATGAAACTTGTAGGGTTAAATTTAGGTACTACGTGTAACTTTGCGCATGGGTTATAATTTAGATTCTATTTGTATTGACAAAAAATTCCAATTCCTTAGGTGCAATTGTCGCTACCACTATTTTTTTTTGCATTTTTTTCATGGAATGCGTCTATCTTGCATGTCATTGTGGGTGTACACTGAATTTTGGATTGCAGAGCTATTGCTCATAAACATGGTCATCATCCATAAGTTGACTGTACCCTGCCTGCATGACCTTTTTGTTCTAATTTGCCTATCAATTGTTATTGCTATTTCCATTGCAAACACTGCAATAAATAAAGAGATTTTATATCTTTTATAAACACGTACTGCCACCATTAGTTTCCCTTATGACGATTGCCATAAATGTGGATTTATGGAAGCCACAATAGTTGCCAATTTTCATCCTGATTGACTGTTTCACTTCATCATCGTAAATTACTGGTGTTGTTTCGTAGACAGGTATAAATAAAATGGTGAAAACGAAATAATTTACTGAATAGGTAATAGTCAATTCACCGAACTTGATATAGATATATGTAGGCATGCATGAAGTTGTGCAGTAATAAGATTTGTTGTAGGTAAATAGACTAGAATAATACGTTCCGCCTGTTTTGACCACATTGTTGAATGAATGAACGTTGTAACGTAAATTCATTCTGGTCAACTCTTATTAAAGTAGATAGCCTATGCGTGTTGTGGACATGTATCCTGAATGTGTTTATGGATGCCACATTGCAGAGCTTTCTCTATTGAAATAGACCCAAGACATGCAATCTTTTTTCCCATTCCATGTTGTTGCTCACACTCCGCACACGACATCACTACAAGCAAAAGGTTGGAACTATTAAAGATTTCATTTGTGTCAACATTGTTTGCTCGTTGGGATTTAAACGGACAGAATCGCTATAAATTCACAAAGGCTGCTGTGTGCAGTTTTTGATAGCCGACACAACGGTCTGTTTCTCAAAATTTGTGCAGCTTTTGATTAACTTTTGCAGATGTGTCGTAAATTTATAACACCTTTGGACTTATTGTTCATATTGTTGCTCCCTCCCTGTGATGAGTGTAATTCTCATAGCCTACTCGTTTAACGAGAGCCGAGTATATAATGCGATCCTAAATGTGGATCTCGTAGCCCAGAGAAAGAGACTTGATTGTTCCAAATACAATAACATTAAATGGTTTCTTATCTAGTAGTCTTCATTGCTAGATCTCTCTCACTGAATTTGTCACACAATAGTCCTGTGAAGAAGACGCAGATAAATCATTCTTAATCTATATTGCAATCTGTACAAGTCACGTTCTTGGGAGAAAGCAGTCGTGTCTTGTGAAATCAAGCTTTGTACAGTTCAGGAATCCATTGTACCGTACTTTCCCCTATTATAGTTAGTTAGTAAGGACGGCCTAAAATGGAGAAAGAGAGGTGTGTCCCTTTTATATCTGCATTATTGTTGTGAGTTAGTTTGTATAGCTTTTGGTGGAAGTCCTTTTACCCGACTGCAGTCTTTTTGAGCAAACTAACTAACTGACTAACTAGGTCTTCATCAATGAATGTCATTCTCGTGGAGTTTATTTTTTATTCGTGGCATGAATGTGTATGATATAGTGAATTTATTTACAATACTTATGCTAAATATTTGACAGGAGCACTATAGAGCTTTTACTGACTTTTATTTGCTCACGTGAAAGTAATATCAGTACAAATCTAAATGAAATATAAATCACCTGAGGGCTTCCCTTTTTAGTTGTGTATTGCGCACAGTCGCGTTTGTTGACTGAATGCAGTCTATTTTTTGGGTTGACATGAAACTATGTTCACTACCGTTGGCCAATATGATGAATGAACCATATTTTTTGTGTGCAATGGGAACTAATAGGATTATAATGGAAAGTTGAGTCCACAAGTAAAGTTGTGTGCATTCACATTACTGTAAATTGTGTTGGGCATAGGACCAGCGTGAATTCACATGTACACTAAACTAGGTATCTACTGGGCGAACCCTTGCTCATTATGTATTCATTAGTGAAAGAATATGGCCATAAAATCTATACACCCGGTCCATGTTCTTTCACACTAGCATCAAACATTGGCTCCCATGTCCATTTATAAGCTCATTAAATAGGTTGATAACGCATAATAATAATTTTAAGGTGATTAATATCATCCTCATAACTGTCTCAGTCAGTTGTTTATGATCGCATAATATGCACATTATATGCTAGGATGCCGTGCAAACTTAAAATAATTACGACCAAACTGACTGCAAAGTCATTTAATGTTATCCGACACTGTCTCCTATTAATCTCGCCTTTCTGTAAACCCAAACAAAATAAAGCATTAGTGTTTCATCTATCTAAATATTTCATCCATTTATTGCATGTACAGCATACAGCCAAGCCAAGTCAAATTACACTGTAATCATGTCTCTAACGCGATTCTCAATGATAACCTTCGTTATGTCTAAACCTGCAAGGCTCTTTTTGTGTACAACTTCACTAATCCGACCTTTACGGTGAAATCCAAGAATGGAATCCACGAACCTTATCTCACTTGTGTCCATTCGGTGCTTATTTGATTTGTGTATCCATTCATTGGCTCGCACTAATGGATAGCGATAGAATATCGTTCTATAGATTCCTAGATATGATAGGATTGACTGGCACGTACCTCGTAGACTAAACTGTGGGCAAATCCTGCTCTCTTGCCAAACTGGATTTTAATAGACTCGCTATCAGCTAGTAGTGACGACAGCAATGCACCATATGGGGTGCTAGGTAGTTTAGTCAGTAACTAACTTACCAACTTGTGCATGCAATAATTTTTTACAACTGTAATAATGTCTGACTGGCAAATCCTAAAATCTGAATGTATGTATTCCAGGTGAGTGGATTGCGGTTCGAGACGCAACTGCGGACGCTGAACCAATTTCCTGACACATTGTTGGGAGATCCAGCCCGTCGGATCCGGTACTTCGATCCACTCAGGAACGAATATTTCTTCGATCGAAACAGACCGAGCTTCGATGCCATCCTATACTACTACCAAAGTGGAGGTCGACTACGTCGGCCTGTCAATGTGCCTCTGGACGTCTTCGCTGAAGAAATTAAGTTCTATGAATTGGGAGAAGTTGCAACGAATAAGTTCAGGTACTTGCTAGATTCCTTGTCTGATAAGTGTACTTTTTTCACTTTAACACGGATTGTCAGCTCATTAGCAGAACCAGGCTACCGATCTTCGTCAAGTAGAACGAAAAAAAAACTTGATGGTGTCTAATGGCTTTCTCAGTCACTACTAGTATACACTAATTAGTAGTAGTAGGATAGAAGACAAGCTGAACATGTTAGACAGATAGAAATGACTTTTTAGTTGCGTTCGCGGGTTGTCTTTGTCATCTATTGGTGGTTTCTATCGGTGGAAAAGGCAAGTTCTCCCCATATTTCCTGGTGATGGTATATGCATTATTTTTCTGTGGAGTTTATACAAGTATGGACTCACTCATGAAGTAGAGAGAAAGACAAGATGGAATTTCTTTTTTCAGGAAATGAATGAGGAAAGAAATCTTATTAGAATCCCTGGAAGGAGCTTTTGTAGGTGAATTGGATGATGATTTTGAAATTCCTACGTTGGGAATCAAATATTATATACATATTGGGGATGTGAGTTGTGCGTATGTGTATTTTTCCAATTTTACATGCACAAGAGAATGCATGCGTGTCTCTGGGAAATTAAATTCCATAGCTTTGAGCGAAAGAAATTGGTGCAATGCATGAGTGAGTGTCATCGCCATTTTAATACAAAAGGAATCAGGAATCCTATTTAACTTTGTAAGCCGATTCAAGATTAATCACGAACGGTTGGTGAAACAATACACGTTCTGTTCTTATTCTGTGCTGTGTTGGAGTAGTTTGTAGTGCAGTATGAATTTGATGACTATTAAAATTAAAAAAGAAGATTCATTTTTGTCATGTCTCATTTTGCTGATGCTCACGTTCTGTAGTTGTGAGGATGTCAAATTGATGAAAATGCACAATCAAATCACTCTTTTTTGTCTCAAGTACCTGATAGGGATGTCAGGCTTTGTCTACGCGGATGTTTTAAATTGGAAAAGAAAGCAATCTAAGCTCAATTCGGGTACACTTTATAATGCTCCCAAGTCAATCATTGAAAATGACACGTTGCTTACATTGCTGTGTGAATTATGACTCCATAGGTTAATTTCCCGGTCTCTTTGATGTGTCCTGCGCTCTCCACATGCCATGACAGTTTATTTAAAATCCTTAGTTTAATTAAATTTCAGCGAGAGATCCTAGGGATTTCCTGTAGTTTTGTGTTGCTCGTATAAGCTCCTTTTGAATACATGTAAAATATATGTTTAGCATGTATCAGGGGAATATCCCTCAACTAATGCAAATCATATGGTTTGACAGGATTTTGAAATCGTTGGTGTCAATGATGATTATACTTAAATCATATGGAATTAAAATATGTCAGCTGCTATCCTTTCATAAGCCATATCCCCCATGGTTTTATATTTTGCTCGCTAATCAGCAAAACATTGAATTATTATCGCAAAAAAATTTTCCACAATTTTCTAGTGTCATTGGCGGATTAGTTTTTTCAGTTTCAAAGTCAAATCATACTACTAGTGTAAGTTTTAACGTTGTTTGTATCCATATAGAACTTGGTTAATGCTGCTTGTGTTGTGGATCTGACAGCCCGATATTGAACAGTTATAGTTAGCAAGAAAAGAAAAAGGATATGGTGTTCCTATCTGCATATAACATCGCCATTGAGTTTGTACTAAAGATTTGTATTTTCCATTGTGATACAGGGAGGATGAAGGGTTCATCAAAGAAGAAGAGAAGCCCTTGCCGGACAATTTATTTCAACGTAAAGTGTGGCTACTGTTTGAGTACCCTGAGAGCTCACAACAAGCCCGCGTGGTGGCTATAATCTCGGTATTTGTCATCTTACTGTCGATCGTGATTTTTTGCTTGGAGACACTGCCCGAGTTCAAGCACTATACGTTGCACCAAGTGACGAACAATACAACGCTCGTGGAGGAAGATGAAGTGCCTGATTTGACGGACCCTTTCTTTTTGACTGAGACAATTTGCATAGTGTGGTTCTCATTTGAGTTAATGATACGATTCCTGTCGTGTCCCGATAAGTTTTTATTTTTTCGTGATGTTATGAATATCATAGACTTGATAGCAATCATTCCGTACTTTTTGACATTGGCCACTGTGCTCGCGGAGGATGACAATGAGCCTCATGTTCCCAAGACAAGACAAGACACTGCATCCAACCAAGCCATGTCACTTGCCATTCTCAGAGTTATACGATTAGTCAGAGTGTTCCGTATTTTCAAACTCTCCAGACATTCAAAGGGTCTTCAAATCCTCGGGAGAACTCTTAAGGCTTCCATGAGAGAACTCGGATTGCTCATTTTCTTCCTATTCATCGGTAAGTGCAACCCTTTTTCATTACTGATTACTCATTACTCCTATACCTTCCTATCTACTTAACTGTGTATGAGATCTTGGTGTTGTTAAAAAAATTCTTTCTAATCATATAGCCAGGAATAGGAATTCATATATTATTTGGCGAATTTAGCAACTCGTCATCTTTTTTTCGATCGCATTAAATCTGCCATAGTTAAATGACTGTAACTATGCAAGAATTAGCTTATTCGTTCGAATTTTTTGTACAACGGATTGGTACACTTGAATTAAATTAGGTCAGGTCAGATCCTTATGAAAAAAATGTTTATCTTATCTTTAAATCTTTACATAATAAAATTGAAAGCCCACAATCCTAGGAACCATTGTTTATAGTGTATACTCCCTAGCTGGGAAGTGTAACATAATGCGAAATACAAGTCCAGCCTGCTATACGATAAACGAATTTTGTTTGGAAACCGAACGAATAACAAAATGTCAACTTTCTTCATTTGAATACAATATTGGAGAAGCCGAAGATAATAGCTATTGCCGGACTAAAAACTCGAATTCCATAGGCCAAAGCCACTTTAACATACAGACTATCCGGAAAAAGGAGGTAAATTTTTCCTGTCTTGTGTGTGATAAATTTGTGTAGTAGGATAGGATAAAATTTACCTCCTTTTTGCGGACAAGGTATATTTGTATTGTTTGACAAATCGATTTGACTCGCAACTATAGAATAGTCTAGTCGTACGAGTTTTATTTACATTCCATCAATAAATGATAAATAAATGGTTGAAGGCAGTCAGAACGCAGACCTCATTTATGTACTATTCACAGCAGTAAAAAGGAATGTATATGTCTGCATTCATATATTTATTTGAATTTTGCACATTTTTGAATCTAGATGATATGTATTTCTGTAAAAATGATTTATACGGAATATTTGGATCCTAATGAAGAGAAATTGTGATTGTATTGTCTGCTGAAAACGAATTTAGGAATACATTTGAACATTCACATTTATTTACAGTTTCCATTTGAACTAGATTTTCTGCCATTCTCTACATACATTTATCATGATTTTTTGTGACAATGATATCCAGTAATCCAGTTTACGTAGTCTGGGATACGCTTACTTAGGAACGTAGTGTACAAAATGGATTGACTGATCAAAATGAATTGGTAAATTAGACTTCTTGAATTATTCCATGGAATTTGCCAAGTCCTTACGTGAAGATTCGAGAAGTGAAAATTTTCCATTTCCTTTTGAAAGGATTAGTTGATAAGTTCTGGTTACTACGTGTGTCTCATCTTTTCCTGTCATTTTTTAATGCCCGTGTACGAATATAAAAAATTCAGTATTAAGTGCTGCGTCGAACAAAATCACTACTACTTTCCCAATGACGGCCTTAATAGATTCTTGGTATTCCGTGTTCCGTTGAAATATTTGATTAATGTTCTTTCCTCGGTAATTCCCTGTCGCATTACATGGGAAAATTTTATTCACCTTACATAACATACAATCCCATCATACCTATACACGTGCAACATTAGTTTTGTAATCAAGTTACGATTTTTAATCTTCTAGTTCCACAGAAAATGTCTTTGTATGAGTCTATAGTTAATAATGTGCCCCCTTTCATGTTTGTGTCATTTTAACCCATCCTAAAATGTACATTCAAATAATTTACTTAAATTCCAGCATCAAAGCACTACCATAACTCAAACTTGCTAGCACACATGCTGTAGAATCCTTAGGCTCAGTCAGTCAGTAGGAGTCCCGATTCCTTGATTCAATATTCTATGCTATTTTTTTCCATGTATAAAAAGTAGTACAAAGTTTAAACGTTTCGTGTTTTTTTATAAAAAAAAAATTCTTGTTATGGACTCGATTTAGTGAGATTTGAAGGAGAGCCACTCTGTTGTAGCCCTTGATTCTCTCTTTCAGGTGTAGTTCTTTTCTCCAGCATTGTATACTATGCCGATGCTAATCACTACGACACCAGTTTCAAGTCCATTCCAGATGCATTCTGGTGGGCTGTGATTACAATGACGACTGTGGGATATGGTGACATGAGGTAAACTGTCCATCCCTTTGAATGGAGAAAACTTTAAAAAACAGTATTTCGTTTCCTCTTTTTTTCTACTCTCTCTCTCTCTCTCTCTCTGTTCGTCAAATGTGCCTCACTTTTCATATACCTCTGTATTTCCCCTCTGTTCTCCTCCAAAAACAAAATACAATCACAGTCTCAACTAAATCATGAAGCAATGTTATGTACATGTATACCACTAGTTCATCAAGTTTTTTGCATCCCAATGTTCCCACATTCTATGTGTGCTGCTAATACTACTCGTGCAAATGATGATTATCATGAACAGTTGTATGTACTACGTTATTTCCATGTGAAAACCTGTGTTTTTCCGCTGTGTCTATTCTATATCTAATATATAGATTGTTTGTGAAGAGCCTTATGCTTCTGAGACCCGAATTATTTTATTTTTGTCAACGTGACTGCTAATGCCATCTGATGGAATGATCAAAATGTACATAATGCAAATACTTTTTTCGTGTGCGTATATAAGCAACACATATTTATTTGTGCAAGGTTTTCATTTTTCGTTGTCATTGTTCAGTAGCTTTTCATTCATGTTCCCAATTGTGAAGAGGTAATTTCAACATATGGGCGAAATTATGAACTTTGATGAATAAGCCAGTGCGGTTTAGTAGTAGTCAGTCGCAGGACTTAATTTTAAGATGTAATGTAGGCGTATATTCTTTACATGTTCTCATTCAATGGGTTTATTCAATTATCCGATTGTATGACTGACTGAAACGCTGTCAAGTTCGTCAACCCAAATTCCTGAGTTGGAGGGAATTGCTGGCTTTGACAAGTACTGCTGCACAGTCGTCCAATAAGATAACTTGTATAGTCCCACTAACTAACTAACTACCTACCTACCTTACATAAGGTACCAAGTTATACCAATTATTACTTTATGAGGGAAACAGGAATTTATATTTGGGAACTTTTGAAACTAATCAACTTGTTTACCACAATTTCCCAGTTCTCTCAAAACTATTGTAAATCCATAAACCTTGTATTGACAGATACAATAAGTCTTTATATAGTAGTCCCAAATAACTGTGTTAAGTCTTTTGAACTTTCACATCTTTTCAACATTGAATACGCAATGATAAATATGTTTCCTTGTCTTTGCGTTAGTTACTTTTAGTAGGTAAGTAATATGATGGACTGGAACCTCAGATTGAGTGATTGAGTCAGTCTGATTTATTTTATCGTACTATAATATAATTTACTGGTGATTGTAAGCCATATAGCTCATAGCGGTTTCGCCTTCTGTATGTGTTGAGTGATCTAAGTAAAGGCAATATTAATTCCCTACCAATCCGCTCACAAAGCATTAACAGTCACAATTAATGTTTACTAGGATAGGCTATTCCAGAGTTAATTAAATCTGACAGTCTGGAGCGCTGTAAGGTTCATATATATTTCTAAAATACATGTACAACACATTGGAAAAAAAGTGTACAAAAAATTGAGCTAGTCTGAGAATGAGTCAGAAGGTAGTTGTAGTTTTTTGGGCTTTCCATGTATAAATAAATTATGCAGGAAATCTTTGAAAGTATGGGAGGCTGCAGTACAGCTAGAATCTGCAAGGTAATTTACACAAACAGCTATTGATTATAGAAAAAAAAGTTATTAGTATTGTAATTACCAAAGTATACTATTATAGTAAGAAGGTACGGCAGATCAAGCCAATTTGTTAAACAACAGCAACAATGAAATGCAATTTCACATCCTGTCGAAAAAAATCAATTGCCCACGTAAAATTGCTGACTGTAAATTTAATTTAACCAATTTGTTTGATTGAAACCAGAAAATCTCTTTCTGAAATACCTACCATGGATAATTAATCTGTAAATTTGGCTAGTTTTTGGAGATTTAAATGACACGAAAAACGTGAATTCGGGCCTTTAAGCTTCAGACTTGATTGCTGAAAAAAGCCACAACAGCGCATACATTAGACATTTTTACAAGGCTTGTTGGACAAGCACGGTTCGAAAATACGTTTTCAATATATCAATTAAGATCTTTCAAAAAGTAGTCGAGTTTTCAATGTTAAATCTCTATACTGAGAAGATTCTTTGACACCACCCTGGCGTAAAAACAGTTGTTTACCGTTTAAAAAAATCGTGGGTGATCTGCCACCCCCTGGTATTTACCAAGAAAAGCACACCAAGCGTTGAAACGATGAGCCAGCCATCCGACCTCTAACTGAGTAGAACGTTTACTCGGATGATTTGTAATCGCTGTAACGGATAGCCTGTATTATAATAGACTTGAAAGGATTTCTCGAGTTTGGTTATTTCAGCCTAATGCTCCAGAGCAGTCTAATGTTCTGGTAGTATCTGTTCCATATTGGTTGACTAATTAACTAGCAAACTAGACTGAGTATGAAGGGCATTTAGCTAGTTTTTTTTAGAACGGGCGGCCGTTGAAACCGAATTTAATGGAATGTAACAAGACCCCGTATTACCTTTCATGTTGCAGGTGTGGTTCTATTTTCAAGTGCTGTCTACTTCGCTGAGGCTGGCACTGAACATTCTTACTTCAAGTCAATTCCCGATGCATTCTGGTGGGCTGTCGTTACCATGACCACCGTCGGCTATGGTGACATGACGTATGATGATCCACTCAATTTTATCGTCCATAAAGTATAGTTTCCCTTTATGTAGTCGCCATTTTGTAAAACTCACATTTTTTGGTACTCTTATACTGTAGTAGTCTTAGTTAGTTAGTTAGTGAGTAGATTCTAACTTTTCTATAGTTTAGACATGCTGCCACAACTTTCACCCAGACTTCCTTTCTTAATTTAATTTATTACTATTAATTAGAATAGGCGTGTTTTTTGGACACTATTGACTCACACCACTAACAAATAGCGTAGCACAGTGCGGAGTGGATTAGTATGGGTGGACCCATATTCTATTTTCTCACTTGAGTTGCCTAATGGCAGGATGAATGAATGGGCAGAAAAAGATCTATATTTTTCACCCTTTTTTTATATCTTGCCTTTTCGCATCGATAATTAATTACCAACTTTACAACTAATGCTACTTAACTACTAATCCTGTGGGGATTCAGTTCGCTTTCTTGAGAATTCTAGAGTTAATGATTTGGGTACTTTTGTTTTGCTCGCGCTATTTGTAGTTAGTGGAGGGAATTAAAAGCACTTGGTGATTTCGTTCTCGGATTTGACGACGAAACTTAGAAGAAGGAAATTCTTCAAGGTTAACTAGCGGGGATACATGTTCCCGTAGTTATTTTTGTACCTCTTGCTTGTAGATCGTGGGTTACGGTTGGTTAGCAGTAAGTGTACGTCTGAAATGGATAGGATCATTTCATTGTATTAGCTTGGGAAGAAATGTCTTGGAGATTTTAGAGTATTTGGGTGGAAAACTACTACAGTAGTTGACATTAAGTCGTGTTTTTGTCATAACAACATGGATTTATCATGTAATCTGGGGCATAAAGAATCCTTATGGACGAAAGGATTTAAGATTTGAACAGCTTTTTAGAAAATTGCGTATGTTTCAAATGGTCCCTTGTTTGGTTTTTTCCCCGTGGAAACAGAAACGTGAAAACCATTTCAATTATGTATGCACGTCGAGAACATGCATGCATATTATACAATTTGGGCGTACTGTGGTTTAGACGTTTCTCCATCCAACTACGATATTACGATCAACTTTTCTATTTTCACTCGTATCCCCTATCTGAGAAAAAATGGAGACTCAAGCTATAGCAAGTAGGATGTAATTTAAAAAGTAGACGATGAGAAGTTTCCCTTTTTGAATAAAGACTTGTATAAAACCGTATCAATTCTAAGTTCTGTACGCTATTAATAATAACATTTGTCATTTTCCTATTGTGCAAACTTTTTTAAATTGCCAAACTTATTTGGACCATTGAGAACTCCTCATGATTTACTTGCTTACGTTTACATAAACTTGGTTTCATTAAAACGGTCATGATTTGAAACAAAGACTGAATGAACTAGCCAAATTTCACAATATCTCATTTTTATACAGAAAAAAAAGATGAATAGTTTCTTTTATTAACAAACCTCATTCATATTATTCCAGCAGTTTCTTTTGTCTTTTTACTTGTCGTTGTATCTGTATTCCATGTCTACTATTCTTTGTTTTTTCGCCACCCTTGAAATCTATTATCCTACAACGCAAACTATATACTATGTACAAGTGGCCGAATAAAAAAGTATTTTTCTCTTGCTTGACTTACTGACTACAAATCTGAACTCACGTCAGAAACTTCCATCAAATCTCGTGTAGAGCTTCCCATTTTGTCAACACATGCGACTTACTAAAATACGTTTCTCCGTGTCTAAAAAGATTGGTTTCGACTGGTTGGCTACTGTAACTCTATATACTTCTAACTAGCTGGCTATGATGATCTGATCACAACTCAGGTATCTTTTGTACCAGCATTGATTTAGTAGTGCACATGTAATAATAATGCTTGTCTCATCCACTTTAGATGGCACATGTAGATAGGTGTACCCAGAAGATGAGTGAGTGACCATCATACTTTTTTTTGAACACTCACTCACTGAATTTGTGAAACAGTCAGTCAGTCAGTGAGTTTATGATTTTTCTTGGAGTTGCCAACCTTAACCACCACATGATGGATTCAGTCAGTGTGTCAAGCCTTTGTACCTTGTAAAAAATATCTCTTTATGAGCCACTGTCGTCAGTTGTAGTCTTCTCTTTCGAGTCAGTACATTCTCTTTGTCTAATTACGAGCAAATTGGTGCCGACAAGTTATCTGGGATTTGATGAGTTTCTTCATGTCCTTTTTTAGATTCCGCGTGCTCAGTTCTTGCTATTATTTTTTTTATTATTTGGGTCCCTAGTTGAAGAGAGTTCGAGTCTATAGAACCAAGACTCAGCACTGAGTTTTTGTTTGGTTTCGCTAGCTATAGTTAGTGTGTGTTAAATTTTTGCGCTGTATTTTCGACAAATTGCTTCCCTGCTTTGGCTACTGCTTTCTTTGGGTAGTTAGTATGTGTGATTGAGGGAAGAATAATTATAGTGGTTTAAATTGCATTTAAATTGTGAGCGTGTGTGCTTTACGGGGTAGTTAGTGAATTATTATTAGAATACTTGTATGGAATAGTTTGAGATTTGAGAAAATGGACAGTGACAGTTAGGAGGATGTAATCTTGTTTTTGTAGGGAAAGACTTTGGCACGTACTCGTTTGGGTTTGACATCTTTATAAATGGTGAACGACTTTTTTTGTAAAGAAATAGAGAATGTGACTTGTTTGAAGTGATAAGCCGCTTTTCTAGTTTCTATTTATACTTGCTGTATAGCAGTGCTTTTACCATAAACTTTATGTTTTGCTGCCATTATTTTTTTGCTGTAGTTTGTAAGCATTGTAAATTAGGCTTTATAGTTGTTTGATGGTATGTAATTAACAATCAGTTTGGGAAATATCAACTTTTTAGTATAGCCTGAAGTACGGGAGAAAGTGCTTTTACTTTTGTGTTGTGGTTTTTATACACAAAATACGGAGCGCATGCATTGAAGGTAAAAGTGGAAAGATTTGTGTAAAAAAATACTCGAGTAGAAAGATTGGTATTCTTTCGTAGTGGCCACATGCTATGAACGAAAAAAAAGACAAGAATCTTTTCGTTTTTTTAAAGACTATATCTGTTTTCAGTGTCACAAACCTCTTATCTTTTCCTTCTCTATGTGCTCAATTTTCTATTCACTTTTTGGAGGGTTGTCATATTCTCAAAAGTGCTGTTAAATTGTCAGCTTTTTGACTAGCGTTGTTATATTTTGTCAATGGGTTCATGCTAGATATTTCTTCTTTGACACCCTCTGCAAAAACTGGGACCATCTTTTGTATTGTCTTTTTTAATTTTTTTACATATAAAGTTTACTAGAGTGTAGAAATATGAAAATATTTGACATGATAACTGTTTATTGTTAGTATTTTAGAATAACATGGAAATGCTTCACAATTTGTTCATTTCGCTGTGCTTGAGAGTCAGTCTTTTTGGGTCTGTTTATGTAAATATTTTTGTTGCTGAAAAATAACTCCAGGGAATCATGTTAACTCTAGTTTTGTACAAAGACAATATTTTGCTTATGCAACTTTTGCTGCCAGTTTAAAAATATGTGTATACCACGCTGACTTTGTGCAAACTGTGTCCTTTCAGAGTACAAAAACGTTTGAAAAAAAAACAATAACTAAGTAGGCGACTTCTTTGACTTGTTTAAACATGTAGTTTAAAGGCATCAAAGAGTAGAAACCTGGTTTGAACTAAAGCATAACTCTATAATGACAGTTTCCCAAAAAATGCATTGCACTGACTGGGAGTTTGAATTGCTTTAATACTTTGCAAATGCGGATACAATGAAGCCACTCATAGTTATTTTTGGAATACAAGAAAGTATCTAAACTTGGAAAAATGGCTCAAAATATTTGCCATACAGGGTTGTGTATTAGTTAGTTGTAATGCTTTGCTACAAGGACGCTTTGAATTCGGACAAACTTTTATTGACTGTCATTTCCAGAAGTCTTATTGCTTAGTCAGCATGAATTGATTTTTCTGTTGAATTTCGAAAACAGTTAGTTTGTTAGTTAGTTTCACTGGAATACTCACATGAAAAGTTATAATTTGTAACTTTTCACTCGTTATTTTATTGACTGCTAGGTTTCACATATATGCAGAATTTCACAGTATACCATGAAATCCCAATTTGCGTTTTTTCTTCCACTTGATGAAATTCGAGCTCGACCTTATTTAAAATTGGTTCACGAATCCAGTATAATTAAATTTAGACCTGTGTTCTATACTTTCTACAGAGTCAAGTTACTTTGCGAGCAAACTTAATGATTCTTTTTTTTTCCGTCTCATTGTTGAGGCTATAATAAAATCCTGAAATCAATGCCATGGATTCAGATTGTTTGGCTTGCAAACTGAGCTATCTAAATGCTTTTTTGTGTGCTAATTACCGTTTTTACTCATCTTATAATAACCAGAGTTCAGTTAAGCTTAACCTATACAAATATAGAGTATCTGTATCCATACCTATGTAATCATATTTTGTTCTTCTTGCTTTTTGAAATGTAACTTTACTCTCTCTACAACTAGTAATTGTTTTTTCATCTGTGCTTGTACAACATGTAAACACCGCCTGCATGATCTATTAATCCAAAAGTTGGCTATTTTGTCAATCGCTTTGTTGTCATAGTTTCCTTTGTTTGTTGTGACAATAGCCCCTGACTTGAGGAGAAGATGTAATTGGTTCTAATATTTGTTTTCCAATGTGTGCAAACTATACAGGCCGGTGGGTGTCTGGGGTAAGATAGTTGGTTCTCTGTGTGCCATTGCCGGTGTGCTGACAATTGCATTGCCCGTGCCTGTCATCGTCTCCAATTTCAATTATTTCTACCATCGTGAAACTGACCAAGAAGAGATGCAGTCGCAGAACTTCAATCACGTCACTAGTTGTCCGTACCTGCCCGGTACTTTAGGTAAGCAATCCATTGTATTTATTGCCAGTTGTCTATTCCGGTATGGTATGAAGCAGCTCTTTACTAACTAACTAACTAACTAACTAACTAACTAACTGAAAGTTAGAGCTAGCGGGCTCTCTTAAATTCTTGAGTGTCATGTATTGTGGTTTTTGTTCAATTAGTGCTCAGCTACTGTGTAGTTGTATCGAATGTCAAATAGTGAAGTGTAGTTAGCTTAATTGAATTTGGTGATTTTGGATTGAGTCTCAGTTCGTGAGAAAATAAATATTGCGCACAGTATCTGTGTGCATTTAGTTACGGAGCTTCATGTTGTGTATTTGAAATGTGTGTTTGATGTTGGATACAGACTGTAATTAGATTTTGACTGGATTTCAGGTTATCCAAAAGCAAATGCCGATACGATTTCGGAGTCATCGTCTGATATCATTGAGTTGAATGAAGGAGAGTTGACAAAGAAACTTGGCAACGCCAACCCTAGGCCTAGGAATAGCAATACGCCACGAATAGAAACGGATGTTTGACCCCACGGTAACATTTTCCTTTTGTTTATTATTATCCTATGATTCATGTTTCCATCCAAATTAATCCAGTCCAGTCCACCATTATTGAGTCCAGAGTCAGAGTGAGTTTAAAGTGCCATAATGTAAAGAACCCGGCATGAAATGAGGATGATTGCATGTTGAATAATTGGATTGAAAACTTTTCCTTACATGAAGAGATTGCGCAAAAAGGGAATGGTTTTCAATGTCAACACTCATATGAAAGTGGCAGATTTCTCGAGGCTTCAGAAATTGACTAGATTTTGTGAGATGAAAGTAAATAGAACGAAAATTGAATGCTTGGCCGATTTCTACGTTAAAGGATTTTACAAATTTTCTGCATTCACTACTCTGAAGAGAAAAAATGACTTTTTTAGTTAGCAATATAATCAGTTGGAGCTGCACAAGACTTGGATAATGATGCGAATTTTTTCATCCCAGCTCTGTGTGTTATGTATAGAACTAGGTGTACTACGTTTTCCACCGTCTTTCATGTATCGAAATAGTCAAGTATCAATTTCTTTTCATTTCATTTCTCTCATGTAAAAGAATAAAGGGAGCACAAAAGCAATTTCAATGGGCTCGAGAAAAAAAGTATCAGTAGATTTCATAATTGGCTTGAACACAAGGAAGGAAATATTCTTCCTCTAGAAAGTTGTTGACTTAATCCACGTTTATTCTATCTAGTTAGTTGATCACTTTTTCTGTCACTCTTGTATTGGCAGTCTTATTGCTTACTGCGCTTTGTAGCCCCTAAAAATTGGATTCACTTGGTGGTTCATTATTTTTTGTACCCACCTGTGTAGTTTGTATTAACGACAGGATGAGCAAAGAAATTGGGACTGTGTATTGACATTGGATGCTACACAAGTATGCTCAAAATGGATAAGTTTAATTGGATATTTGAAATCAACATAATTCAATCTCAATTTACATTTTAAAAACTTGTTTTAAAACTAAATGTGTAGCTATTGCAAATGAACTTTTCTGTATGCATTCTTAACGTTATACCACACATCAAATATTAGTATCATCCTGTCTGTGTGTGTAGTTAAAGTAGAGAAAGAATTCCCATTGTGAGTTAGGGTTATCGTAGAGTATGTTAAGTTGAATTCCACGAAAATTTGCTTTCACCAAACCGAACTATTTACTTTCTCTTTGAGCCGAAAGGACCATGTGTGTGCATGTCTAACTTACTCCCTTACATAGACGGACAGGAATAGCCAGGAGTCTTTTGTAAAGTTTGTTATGGGCTCTTCTACCAGACTTGACTGGTTTGTGACAAAAGTCTATAAGAATTCTGAAAGCGAGCTCACAATGAAATTTTATATGCACTATGGTATTATACTACTAGAGTCGTTTTCAAAAACTCATTGCTTTCATCACTCCACTCCATAATGTATTGCCATTGCCAGTGTTGTGAATCTGAAAGACGGACTGAGAATATATTTTATTTGAATTACGGGCTCATTACTCCGCTATGCATACGTAAATTTTGAAAAAGCACCGATAATAACTATCCGTTTATTATTATTAGTTAGTTAGCCTTACTGATTATTATTATGACGATGATTACACATGGCGTTCTGAACAGACAGAATTGCTCATTTTCTTCCCAATATGTATGTGTGTATGGAAGAAGGAATATTATATTTATATAGAATAGTTGGCACAAAAAAATCAACACATCGTGCTCAAGCTTTTCCTTTCCTTCCTATATTTTATTATGTGAGTAAAATGAGTGGGAATAAAAAAAACCACAGGGTTATACTATCATTGCTGGTTTTCATGCGGCGGAAATATCTAAAAACGGGGAAGAAAATTGCTCGCTACTTCCCTCATAGATCACTTTGAATTGTGCACATTTTTCGTATAAATTATTGCATTTGAACTCTACTTCTTGTATATAATGTGGAATCTACTACGGCATGTGCTAAATTTACTACGTCCGTATGTCTCCACTCTGTTTAATATTTAGACACTTTCATGAAATTCTTGTACACTTTGTAGTAGTATGTAAGTATGTGTAGTCGTTTCCAGTTAGTTAGTTTGTTAGGTAGTAGAAAGAATTTAGTTTTTTGTAAGCTCCCCTACTGCATCATGAGACCGGCTTTTGTGAACAGCATAGTTAGTTAGCTAGTTAGTTACTAAACTAACTACATTTAGTCGGGATGATTGTAAGTAGTACGTAAATAGTTAAGTTAGTTAGTTACTTGTTAGGTAGACAGGTGAAGCACTCATTTGGTGCAGAACTGGAAACAGATAAATTTTAAAATCCACATGAAGAGTTGCATATTTTCACGCTTTGGCTTAAACGCGTTAGTTAGTTAGTTATATAGTTTAAATTCCCTCCTACAGTTGATACACTACTACACTTGGGATGTGATGAGTTTCGTGAATTCCAGGCTACAAATTTCTCCGCATTCACTCCATAGCTCACATACTTGAATACATTGCATCTTCACTCCTCCTGTCTTGCTGACTGACTCACACAGACTTTCAAACAAACGGAAACCAAACAAACCCGGACTAAATCTCCATGTTTCCACAGTCCATTGTATCATGAATTCGTGATCACCCAAGGTCAAACAGCAGTCTGTGTACGTTATACATACACGGCTATAGAAACCAACGGGTACATGATTTACATGCTATGCCATTCAGCAAAAAGTCGGGGTTTAATCACTTTTCCAAGATTGAAAGAGATATATATATATATAGCTGCGGCAAAGCCCCGGATATCCATTTACAAACTCAGGATCCTTAAAGATAGTACAATTTTGAGCTTGCTCACTTTAGTATCCTGGTCCTGGAGGAGTTCTTAATGAATTTACGGCTCTTTTTTTGAGTATCGTTGTACAAGACTGAAAAAATATGTGTACATTTTAGTCGGTTATTTGCACACACACATACATATACATGGCAGTGTTAGTGTTGGGGCTGTTGAGGATTTTTGCAGGATCCAGTGAGAGAGAATACTAGCGATGGTGGTAGGTAGCAGCAAGTTTGGTGCATAGTCGTAACCTAAACGCTGCATTGATATTGATCGGAGGGAAAGCTTGGGAAAACGTAAAGAGGAAGGAGCCACTTTTGCCATAACATTCTACTACTTCTTCTAACTTACTTTCCTCTCACTTTCTACTGCTGCACTACTACCACAACGTATGTACACACATACATATCCACGTACGTCCCTCAACTAACTAACCAGCAACTACTAACTAACTAACTAACTAAATCTAGCACCACATACATGGCTTTCATACAACATGCAAGGAAATCCTTTGGTTGGCAAATGTTGCAAAATCCTGGTCAAATCACTCACTGGATTGTCTATATCTCATTTTAATATGCCAATATGATCCAGTAGCTGCGGATCGCCCACGAGGTTGGTTAGTAAATAAATAGGAGCACAAAATGATCATTATTTTTAGTATCATCATTATTATCATTATTATATGCAGCAGCCATGTAATGCAGGAGGAAAAATTGTGTATGCAATCTGAGAAGAGTCAGTTGTGTGCAAGACTTTTGTATCCCAGATATTATTATGAAATTCTGGACTCTGTTGTAAGCTGAACTGATGAAAAGTGAATTTGTTCCCAGACTGGTCCATTGTGTGCGTGTGTTTTGTGTTTGGTCTTTTTGATGGCCGTTATTGTAATAATGATCTGCTCGCATTCTCTGTGTAGTTGGTTAGTTAGCTGGTGTGCTATGCATATCTATTCTTTGTGTGCATTGAGCCAACATAAGCGATAAGAAGAAGTAAAAGTTGAGCATATAGTCATACTTACTTAGGCAGTTAGTTCCTTGGTAAATTTTTTTTCCCTTGTGTGTGTGAACGAGCATGAATGGGAGCAAGATTTTCATATCATTTGATTCAAGAGGAAAAGTCGTTTCAAACAGATTATCACAAAGTTGATTCTCTAATGGGCACGTTACTGTACACACATTACGTTGTGGACGTAGTGCCCAGAGTTTTGGGGACCGCTGATGCGCATATAAGATTTTTTCTCCAGTTTCTTCAATCCTCCTATTTCAACTTGTGTACATTCCTGGCTTATGCAGATGTTGGAGCTGGGTTGTAGACGGACGGAAACTTTTTTCCACATATTGTTTTAGAGCTGTGTAGTATGGGCTCTAATGGTTTCTTAAAGGAGGCTTCAAAATCTTATCGTTTTCGACTCGTTGTGAACCAATTTCCCCACAATGTGGTAAATAGTGTCATGCAAACCGTCCATGATAATGGGATGGCTGCAGATAACTTGCCTATTATGTTTAAAATGAGGATCTAGACAAACTGCTATGACAAAAGAGTTCCCATATTATTTGGGAAGTCGCTATATTTACATAACTTTCAGATTTGCGTTCCCATTGTTTGTTTAATCCTTGAACCCCTTCCATGAGGAATGATACTCCAAAACGTGATTATTAAAAAATGGAAGCTTTCAATCCAACGGAAAACATGATTTTGTAGGATACATTTTGCTGGGTGTGTATGTGGGTATTTTCGTCAATTTGTTACAAAATGTGCTCGTCGACGCTTATAAAATCCAATAAGAGGAAGAAACCCCTATGGCGATTATGCAGGGATGAAAAATTCAGTTTTTTGATGCATGTTATGTAAGTATATGGTGTATGGAATTGGTGTCACATGTTGTTGGTACATAATGAGTGATTCCTGAATCCATCCATGGATTTGAGAGGATACTTTGTGGTAATGGAGCTTTAATAAGACACCTCTTTACCTAAACTTTCAAACGGTTTGCTTCACTCACCATGAGAAATAGGCTTAACTCCTTTTCCATTGTTCGTTTCGTGAGAACTTGGCGGCTGCTTTCCCTTACTTGCTACAAAATACTTTCTCTGTATACATTTCCCCCTTTAGTGTGCACTGCGTAAAAAATTACCCGTTTGTCACAGTAAATTTACAAATCCGTTTTACTTTTTTAGTCACCCCGAGTTCCATTTCCATAGCTATACTTAAGTGAATCATGAAGTTAGTTAGGTAGTTAGTAGTCTTATTTCCTATTTTGTTCTTTTATTTTCAATATAATCATCTTGATTCAATTTCATTTATCCAGCAGTTTTTATAGGCAAAAACACAAAACAGTGTATGCTTTAAGCTCATATTATTGGCTCCATTGAAACTTGCATAGTGGTTTATCTGGTGACAGAGGAGAAAGGAAATAGACTGTCGCTGTTTGTTATTTATCCAATTGCCTTTTTGGAATTAGTTTACATGTATTCCTATTTAAGTTGGTTGTGTAGTTTGGTGAAAGGTTGAGTTTAATTTTCCTTCTGTGTCACATGGATTTAATGCGTTTCATTTCATGATGAACTTTTTGATTTCGACGGAAGTAGCATTTACTTTGTTATGTATGCTATTATGTTCTATAGAAAATTGAATGAAATTGCGTACACAGTGTTTTTCATTGTTGTGATTAGTAGTACGACTTATAGCTTGTTGAAATTAATTTTTCCGGATCCTGATGATTGTTTGTTAGTAAGTTAGTTAATTTCCATTCAGTTATTATGCACAATGTTCAGATTCAGTGTTGACAAAATCTATGATCCCAATTCATTGACATATGGGTTCAGACCCTGTGAAATTCAATTCTGTATCGCATGGGATTGTAAACTTTGGGATTGGTAAAGCATTCCTTAATGCAACTTTGTGTTTTGTGAACTTATGTGTGAATGGAGTTGATTTCATTACGGTGCTTAAAAGGGAAAGCGTTCTACCTTGTCGTCTGTTAAAACTTTGAAAACATTCCCCAGAGCGTGTGCTAACAAATTCATTTTTCCGGAACAAATCAATCCCATTTTTAACCTTGTTTGGAATCCTTGCAGACAGAAAACAGCCAATAGACCGTAATTTTTGATACGTCAAGTCTTGAAAGGAGGGCATTGGCATCAAAATCATTCCAATGAAAAAAGTTTTCTTCATCTATCTCTCTCACAACTTTTGTCTGGCATATGTTGATTTTTTGGGGCATAAATATCGTGAATCCCTAGTTTGAGGAAATTACTTTCCAATGCATTATCATGTACCATATGCACAATACAATCCATCCTCTATCTATGCATAGCATAATGATTGCATTTTCCATCTGTAGTGAACATAAATTGGCTGCTTCAGAGTTTCCATATTTTCTAAACTCTAGTTACTTACTTTTAGTTTACAAAACAGGGAAAACATTCCCGTACTTATTGCACAAACTAACTCAACTGGTATCCATATTAAATTTGAATGGGAACGTAATTATGGACTGACTGGTTTGTTTTTGTAGCAATAGCAGTGATTTAATTGTAATGCACTTGAGTTGACTACAGATGGAGTGTATCTCTAATTGCTTTCTCTCCTCTTTCCAGGGAACAATATCATCTTCAGTTTAAGCCACTGTAATGCTGCCCGAAGCGTGCGCCTCGTGAAAGGACTTTCACGAAGCCTCGCGCCGCTCCTTCATCAAGATCGACTCGTCGTTGTGTGACAATTGATATACAAGTTGAGACCACACCTGTGTAGTATTTTTTAAGACGCAAACTTTAACCAAGATTGAAGAAAATATTATGAGAAGACAAGAGCGTTGAAAAGGCTTCTTGATGACTCAAGAGCTTTTTTATTCTTCTTCATCTTCTTCTCCAGCCCAAAAATATTTCGACATTGTGTCTTGTTTTTTTCTTTCCGGAACCTATTGTCTCTGCCAACACGAAATTTAAGAGAGAAAAACGTACTTTTTAGTAGCTCATTCTTGTCACACAGTTCTTATATCGTATCAGGACCGAATGCCAAAGAAAACGTGTTATGTTATACCGAGAGAAAAAAATACACTGCAGAATCGCAATGAAAAAAACAAAACAAAGGACTGCACATTGTAAAAAAAATTGGGAAACCTTGTTGATTAGCCTGTATAAAACTTATTCGTGTTTCGTGTATGCTAGTCATGTAATATAGCAGGAATTGAATTTGGTCAGAATGCATTCCAGTTGTAATATACTTTAAAGAAATATTATTATTGCTTTAGATAAGAAGACTGTATGAAAATTAAATACCAGAGATGAGAACTGTAGTTACAACTTTTTCCCCTCTGGACAGATCTGTACTATTTATATATATTTGTTGTGGTTTCTTCTTCTTGTGGTTGTAATGAATGCGTCGACTAACAGCATACCAACTAACTAACTAACTAATTGCAAAAACTGAGGAAAAGTCTCATGTCGTCACGTATCCTTCTTTTAAATGCAATGCGTACTGTTGTTGAGTGGATCTAGAACTGCACTCGGGTACAACATCATGCAAAAAACATAGCAATACAACGTTACAGTATTTTCGCGATTCTGATACTATACTTGTTATACCTTACGTACTAACCTAGTTTAATTCTGTAACCACAATATAATGTGTACACGAAGAAACAAAGATGACAGAGGAACGGGCCATCATGTTTTCATCTCGGTCCAAAATGGTCTTGAAGGCGGCCCTCCATGCTTGGAATGGGGATTTGTGCATAATTTTCAAATCGAACTGACACAGAACTCAATTAATATATATAATATATACTGTATTTAAAGGAAGAAAAGATTTGACGACTGGGGCAAAGTGTACTTGACTGTGTAAGGGAAGATGGAGAATAAACTTTCTCACTCAAGTGACAACATGATGCATTTTGTGCGACGACGGCAAAGATAAAAACTCTACTATGGTTAACTAACTGCAGTAAAACACATTTACAATGAAGAAGATTCTATAATTGAAATGATAGGAGGACTTGATATACTATATACTACTCTGAACTCACGCCATCGATAATATTGGTTACAGATTGTAATAATTAACTAACTAACTAACTAACTAACTAATGCTAGCTAATAATGTGACTACAACAATTTCTCCATGAGGCAAGAATGGTTTTTGTAGCGACTTAGAAGGAAAACAATTAATATGTACTTCATACTGTATAGGTAGTCAGTAAAAAATTAATAGTCGTATTAACTAACTACTAACTAACTAACTAAAAACTACTACTCTGTGTACACAAACAATTCAACGAGTAATGTTATAGTCGCAGCGGGTGCATTTGTTATACACTAATGAACTATACAGTCTATAGATTAGTTAGTTAGTAGCTAACTAACTAACTAACTATACGAGTTACTAAAAATGTGGTTAGATTTCGAAGGCTTCGCATGAAACTGTCCATTAATCGAAGTAAATTATTGCGTACGAGTATACTCTATTTCTCTCTCTCTAACTCTCTATCTATATGATCACTTTTGATTATGTGAAATGGAAAAGTATAGCTGTAACACTCTCGGCCAGTTTATAAACTGATTTGCATGCTACTGCTGGTATAGTTGGAATTTTTTAGTCTACCTGCCGAAACTAACTAACTACTATTGTTATTACATAAATACATACTGTTTACAAATGTTCTTGCCGAATGAGGAGAAAGAGTCAGATAGGGAGATTCTTTTCAAAATTTTTGTTTCCAGATTAACAAATTATAGACTGCAGTTTTGGTTTCGTCTAGTCACAATATTGCTCTGCTGTCGTATAGTTGACTAATTAGAGAAAAAAGCGCAAAAAATGTACAGTATTGGTGCTCAGTCAGTCAACAATTCCCTGAAAGTTTTTTATGGTTGAAATACAAAATATTAGGAAGGAGATTATTATTCGCTATAGTAGTAACTAACCAACTAACTAACAATAGGAGGGAATTGAAACCTCTGCATTGTTTGACATGTGGAAACAATGATTTGTACGACTGCCGGTTTACAATATAATTAAGGGGACGACTCGAAGCAAACCTTTTTACATTTCCGTGAATTTTAACACTAGCATTTGTTTCCCTATGCAAACGCCTTTCATGTGCGAGATGAAATGACTGTAATTTTTTTCTTGAGTCAGAAGGCGCTCTCGATAATTTTCTTTTTCGTACTTTTTTGAAAAGTGTAAACCTCTTGAATCTAAAAAAAATTACAAATCTTGAAGTTTTTCGGAACAGTGAGCATTTCAACTCTCATGTGTTCTGTTGACCTTCTAAGTTTAAATTTTTTACCTGGTCACTGTAGCTGTCATTATTATTATTATTATGATTATTATGATTGAGTACTTCTTGTGTGCTCACTTTGGTCCAAATAAAAAACACAAAGAGAAACGGAATGGTGCATGCGTAGACTTTGCTTATCGAATCACACAAGAAAAAAAATGCTTATATACATCATTTCTATTCTATATCATCAATTGGTGATTGAGGTGAGAGAAAGACTAACTTATTAACTAAACTAATACAACTAACTAGCTATTTTAATTGCATACTGAGGGACTTGTTTTCAGAAAATTTTCTCAAAGGACAAAAAAATGTGGGAAAATAATAATAATTATTATTGAGGAGACGATCCAATGTCACTTTGCCGCCTTCCATTATGTCAGTCTTGTAAGGAAAAAACTGACGACGCTCTTTTTTGCTCTCCATTGTTGCGCTAATTGCATTACAAACTCGTAACACACAGTCTGTAGTACTCACGCATGATACATAACGCTGATTTTAGAAACAAAAGCATCTGTATTAAGCCAAGACAAATTTCACTAACTAACCACAAAATCTCAATCCGTGTACAGTTGCTACAGAAAGGAAAGGAAGAAAAAACAAGAACACAACAATCTTATCACCAGTGCTAACTATCTAACTAACTAAAAACTGCTATACACTTGATCATAAAATTACGTACGTACTTACGTACTAGCTAGCTAACTAACTAACTGCAATTGTTGTGTAACGAAAAATGAGTATGGGGAACTATCTTAGCTACTAAAATGAATGCATATTTACTACCACTATCTACTAAACGTAAAAGTAACTAACTACTAAAATTGCTGGCTACTATCAATACTAAACTGCTATTAACTTACTAACTAACTAATTATGATTAGATACTTGAACAAACGTCTTTTACTCCATGTTGAGCCGCCTACTACTTCTACAATATATATGTATACATTAGTTAGTTACGTACTCTGCTAACTAACTAACTAAAAGTCTAGCCGAGTTTTGGGAAAAAAAACAACCAACAACGATTCCTTCTTCAACGTCCTTTAGGGTTTACATAATTTTAAATTTGGGAAAAAACTCAAAAGTGTTAAAAGCAGAGGCAACATGGGGAATAAATAATAATGAAATTAACAAAAACAACTTTCTACCTCTTTGATTTGGAAAAATAGTAGTTTAGTTAGTAGTTGGTAGTTAGTTATGAATTTACCTAGTGTATTATTATCCATACATGATTGACTTGAGTTGATCCTATGTATACTGATTTGTGCAGGGATTCTTATTCTGAGTAGTTATTTGGTTGTGCCGCGCAGCAACGAGAATGAATTTTCTCAATATTGGTTTTTTAGACAGTTTGGATTTGATTTGAAACCTTTGGCTCTACAAACGGTCTCTTACTCTCAAGTTACTAACTAACTATGAATTTATTTGGTTCGTTCTACTCAACATGAACTGTACTCACTGGAGCCAACAATTTGAAGCAATGAATTTACATGCGCTTTATTGAAACTACTCGTTTTTTAAAAAATAATATGCAATTCTACTCACTCATCATGAATGCGAAACCGAGAGCATTTAGAACAGGTTAAAAAAGCGAATTATAGTTAGTTCAGCTGAATCTACAGGTAAACTTTATACTCAGAACTATTTACTTACTCTATACTCGCTATGCAGCATGCTCGTTTGGACTAAATCTCATTTTGTCATCACTTTACATGGATTTGTGTGAAAGTCCTAAATTGGTTTTTTTTGTGGTCTGTTGTATTATACAAAAGGATATTACAATGCTGTATACTGGACACTTTCTGACAGGGGATTCGGACAGTTCATATTATACTAACTAACTAAACTAGAAGCATTATTATCTCGTCTATATGATTGTTGTCAGTATGTATAGAAGGATGATTTTGTCCCACATTATGTACCTTTCTCTGTATCTCTCTCTCTCTCTCTCTCTCTGTCTCCGTAGAAAATCCTACTGATTTGAGGTTTGTTTTTTACAAATTATTATGCTAAACTACACACGTGCTAAAAAGAATGAGTCTAGAAGAAAGCTACGTGAATGTACCTCTGAATGAAGGAAGAGAAGAAGAAAAAACTTTATTTCTGTCTTTACTGCTAGCGGTTGGACATATTTTTGTGCCTGATACGTTTATCATTGGTATATGGTGGTTTCCTTTTTTTGCATACGGATATTATTATGACTTTACATTGTAACTAACAGGTACATATGTAATGATATGATTTACCCTCTCATGTAGAGGGTTACATAGTGTATAGGATTTGTATTAGAGTTGTGTACAAGCTGTAGTTAGTCCATGATTTTTGCATTTGGTTGAGACAAATGGACGGAGAAGAGCAGATTAAATTTTATGGTATTCATTGAAAGCTTATAACTGAAGTCAACGAAAAAGAAACACGGTTAGCATGATAAGAACTACGTACTACTACCTACCTAACCTAACGATCTTACCTTATGTAATTTACGATGATGAGGATACTGACTATATATATAGTAGAGGGAGGAGAAAAATGCATTCATTATTATTCATTGTTGTAAGGTGCATGCTTTCCACGAAACCAATGAGTAAAAGGAAAAAATGTAAGATCTGAACTTATCGCCTCTTCAAGCTACTGTAGCGGAATTTTTTGGAGAAAATTTGCGAGATTTTATAGGAGAATCTTTGCGCAAATGTTTGATTTTTTTTACTGCACTGGCTCCGAGTTTCTGGATGTGAACTCACAATACATATTGAGAATTACTACTGATTATATTATTATTATGATTATGATTACTGTTATGATTATTATTGTTGTTGACGACGAATAAGAAAATTCCATTAGAGCGTACATATACTTATATGATATGAACTACAAGCTAACTTGTTGTAATACAAAAGAACTTCGCCCATTATACTTGTAAGGTTAGGTTAAGGAGTTTCAGGAGTTAATACATACAACTCTCTCAGTCAATAATTGTATGGGTAATCGGAAAAAATGGAAAATAAAATGTTACATATAAAATTGCCTTGCATATTTCCCGTCGTGTTCACTTACTTGCTATGGGCATTCATTTCCCACGATCGCCAATATGCATATTCGACAAGCATAACATTATATACTACGCACATTTATTTACAGAGGGGACAGAATTATGGCGTCGCAATACGACAACAATTTAATTTTCATGAAAACGCTTTCTCATAACAATAGAGAAAGGCAAATACAAAGACGCAGTACAAAAATCCACTAGATGGAGTGGCCTACATGTGTTTCATTTCTCATCCACCTCATTTCTTCATGAATCCAAAAAACCATAAACTCATTTGGCCCAATCTTGGATCTGGATCATAGCATTCTCTCATAAAATCACTAGAATCTCAAATGAATCTAAAAAAGGGAATTTCATTATGTACAAAACTCCGTAGCCAGTAGTCATAATCAATTTTCCCTATTATAATGATGAATAGCACTCACTCACTCATTGTCAGTATATAGCTAACACCGAAGCAATAAAAAACATTGATCTCCAACCAACTAAAAACTGCTTGCTCATATGCATGCAATAAAAAAAGAGGGTGAAAACAAAAGCTACCCTGGAACCATATCTACTCCATATTCACTTTAATCGTAAAAATCTAAAATTGAACTCTAGTTATAGTTACCAACCTACTAAACTATTAAAGCAGCTGAATGCACCCACAATAATGCTATGTGCATAGGTAGTTAGCTATGGAGTTGGGAACACATCCGCAAAAATACATGGGCATTCCTAATACCCAGGCCGGAGCGTATATAATATTGTATACAAGGAGGGAGTGAAATGAAAGCGCATGACAGGTTTCTCTGGGCTCACCACTCTACCTACTAACTGAACTATGCATATTTTCGGGCATTTGCGTGTAGTGGTATAGTTAGTTCAAGTACACAACACAGCTCTTTTTGTTGGTTAGTGATGTACAGTGGAAACTTATCTTTGCTGAAAATCTTGGGCGACAATTCTAAGCCCTTTGTATATAGATATACTGACTTCCGTTCCAGAGAAACTTTCCCGATCCCACAAGAACCTGCAGTCTCTCCCCGAGTTTCGGTTTCTGCCAGCACTCCAAAACTATACACAAACAATCCTTTCCAAAGCTTGTAGGAGTGGGTGAAACATACTACACTAACACTTGCCTATTTCTAAGCACTTTTTAGTTCTCCTTGTCATATGTAATACTTACTTACCAACTTGCTAGGGGAAAACAACTCTACCGGGTATTATTGCTATACGTCTCTCTAGCAACTACTATATACTATACTACCTAGTATGCATGTGTATATTTGTCAGACTGGCATTTAGCCCGTATTCATAGGAACGGGTCCGGGTAAGAGAAATACATGCCATTGAGGCTGAGGGATGGAAACAAGGATCACAGCCTCTCTTTCAGATCGGTCCTACAACCAAAAAAAAAATCATGGTTAAGGGAGAGAAGCCAGATTTGATGCTATATGGTCCTAGGCGGGTGCTCTCCAGCAGTAAAAAGTTATATAGATTTATGAAAACCATCCATTCATTTTACTAACTGTAACAAACTAACTAACGCGTATGACGCGACAGATGAGGCAGTTAGTGATGAAGTTAGTGGGTTAACTTCCGTTAGAAACCCATTACTAACTAAAACTAGGAAAACATAGAGAGGTGGCGGTGGGAATGCAAATAAGTTAGCTTAGTTAGTTCGCATGAAACGCTTTTTGGGTAAAAGCATAGTTAGTTAGCTACGTCATAGTTAGTAGTGCTATATTTATATCATTATATCAGCCTCTTGTGCGCTCTGTTCATTTCATTTCTTATGTGCAATTTGGTAGTCTGGTAGCTAGGAGTTAGTTAGTTGGTTAGAAACTAGCAGTTTGCTTGGTTTTTCTCCAATGTTAGCTGAACTCTGGGAAGGGAATAAGTATGCATTCATTTAAGGCGAAGGATATGGGCAAAGTTGTAGTACAAAACATAGTTTAGTAAAATGGTAAAAGGGGAGCGAGCTACGGAGACTAGGAGCTAGCGAGAGTGTGATATAGATAGAATAGAAAGAACGAAGAGAGCATTTTGCTGGATGTGAGGACTTTATTGTATAGCATGGGTAGCCTTTTCTTCTCACAAGTGTTGTTGAGCCCATGATGAAATGGTGAACATTATTATTTGCCAGGTTTTGATTGTGAATTGAAAGAGTTGAAGTCCAGATCGAGGCTCAATGTCGACAGAACCCAAGTGACAGGTTGTGCCGCCGTGGTCCAATTGTTTTGAATTGACTAAAGAGGTAAAAATTGGGCCGACCGAAACCGAAGCATGTCGAACCAGACCGAAAATGGGATTATTGACGACGAAATTTCCGAAGATCATCATCAAAAACTTCAGGTCCAGTCAATTGAGAACAATGTAATATGTGTGTCATCGGACAATCAACCGCCGTCTATCATTCATCACCAAGAGGAGGTATGTCATGACCATGAGCAACATATTCCGGTCTGCAGTCAGCAGCAGCTTCATCAGGGGATGGGGACCTCTTCGGTAGTCGTATCCACGTCGTCTGTCAACGATAACTCCGATGGGTCGCTGAGCGAGTCTTTGGTGAATCACCAAGCCGTGTCCGGTAGTGTCACCATTCCTGTCAATGTGAATGTGCCCGTTATTTCGGAATCTGATTTGGGAGCTAATGTTACCACTGCCAGTATTATCACAATCCCTGTGGTCCCCTACACTGTCATAGGGGATACTGATGGGGTATGTAGTTGATAATTCATACGAGCTTAACTATTGCTAAAGAACCGATACGCCTTTTAATGTATTCGTTGTTATGGTGTTAGATTATTGGTTTTATGCATTATGTTATTTTCGTAACTCAAATGAGTAAGAGTGTGGTACCCAGTAGCGTACCGTACTCATTGTTTGTTTTATTTTAGACTGGAGCGATCTCGGTATCATTAGCTGACACTGACGCCCTAACTCACCACCAACTGCAACAGCCCCATTCACAACAAATCCAACAATTACAAAATGAGTTGCAGCAGCAACAAATGCAGAACGAGTTGCAGCATCATCAGAATCAGATAAATGATTTGCAGCAAAATCAACAAATTCAAAATGAAATCCACCACATTCAAACGGAGTTGCAGCAAGTTGCCAAACAAGAACCTTTGTCTCCTTCTTCCTTGCAGAAATCCCAACAGCAACACGGCGTTCACTCCCATCATCAATCGGCTGGGAAGCAGCAAACCAATTTAAATCATCTGACATGGGAAGAAGCCGTGTCTGCTGAAGTCCTTCCAGTTCGATGCAAGGATACGAATGCGGAGCTGTACAAATCCCGATTTGGATCCGGGAATAAGGGCAAGTGTATCAAAGCGGGGAATGAGTGGTTTACTCCAACTGAATTCGAGGCTTTGTGCGGTCGTGGTAATTCAAAGGACTGGAAACGGAGTATTCGATTTGGTGGGAGGACTTTACAAACTTTAATAGATAAAGGATTTCTCACCCCACATGCATCCAGTTGTATTTGCTCCAACTGTGTGGATGATTCGTCGGCGGTAAGTTTATATTTTTTAAGAATATGGATATTGTCTTTTGTGAATAGCTGTCATTGTAGATTGTTCATCGATCATCTGGAAATTGGCATTGTTATGGTTGCTTATTCTTGTTTGTTGGTTGATACAGACAGGGCCAATTCGACCATTTACCCCTTACCACAGGAAAAGGAAAAGCCAAACAGGAGATTCTCATAAAGCTAAGCTCGAAAAGTTGCAGTCCAAAGAGTCCAATACGGATGATTCAGACGGTAACACTCCGGGAACGCCCATTTCTGCTGTATTAAATCCATTGACTCAAGCCCTACTGAAACTTAACGCTTCCCCTCCTTCTTCTACTGAAGAGGGTTGGAAATTTCTTGAAGAGGTGAGGATTTTATTTCCCATTTTGAATTCCCATTGCTTCGAACAGTTTAGCTGTAATATGCCCATCATGTTGTTGAAATCGTGTTTTCTTGTATCAGCTGGTGGAGAAGTTAATTTCTGCAGCCGTTGTGATGAAATCGCTGATACAAGATATGAAGTCGAGAACTAAACAAGAAATGGAATCGATCAGGTCTCAAATGCAGGAGCAAGCCGAACTGCATAATTTCCAACTTGGTCAGCAGCAGCAACCTCAGATCATTGAGACTCCACAAACCCAAATAATTCGAATCTTCGACTCGAATCGCATTCAATACGCGATCGAAGTCTTGGATCCCCAAACTTTTAACAAACAGTTTCAAACATCCCAGCCAAATACTAATGCGAAGGTTAGCGAAGTTCAAATGGAGTCGGACTTCAAGGTATGTTATTGTTCATTTTTATTCCTTCTTTTTTAATATAAATAAATAGATTGGATTTCGTTGTTCCTTTTTTTGTGTGTTTATACTTTGTTTAGTCTAGTATGGATTATGGATTGAAACTAAAGTAAATGATGAGTGTTAAGTTCAAAAAGTTAGACAACATCTTGACCGAATACTTTTTTCTTCCATTTCCAGATTATATGTCAAGACGCTAGATCTGAAATTAAGGATGACAACGATGGAACATCACATCAAATAACCTAAAGGCACGTGATTTGGTTCATCTCACTGCAATTGAGAAATTCCAATTTACTTTTGCTTTAAAAAATGTAAAATCCGTTGCTTTCACTGCTACTACTACTACTACAAACTGTTGTGTTGTGTTGAAGCCATTCATGTTGTGAAATTCCGAACCAAAGAAGTCGAATCTGTCAGTTCCAACCAAAAGTTCCACTACAAGATCTCGAGTTTCAAGCTACCGTGAAAATGAATGGATAATGGATGAGTGAGTGTGTAGAGTGCCAGTTTTGGAGCCCAACTAATTCAATTATGAATGGAAATTGAATCCTCAATACTCACATGATCAATCTTCCATGTCTTCATGGTGTTTGTCTGTAAACTTGGACCCTATTATAGTAAACAACAACTTAAACAATGATGGAGGAAATAGATTTGAATGACAGTGTGATATAAAATTATTAAGTGTTATGATTTGGTAAGAGTGCTTCAGAAAACTTACGACGTACTATTTATTATTATGATATTACTACTAACCTACTAACCAGGTCGGTAAGTTTTTCCCATCGCAATGGTGAACTACTTAACTCAAAAATCTATTGTAGTCAGTCACTGTACTATTCAACCAATAATAATCATGATTACAGCCAATGAGCTGCCGCGATTTACAGATTCTTTATGGGAAAAAACTGAATGAAAATATTTTCAACTTGATTCATGTCACCCTAGTCAATTTTGTGGAGAAAGCGATTTATACTCTCGTAAATTAGTTTCCCTGTAGTTCTATTACGAATTAACCAAGTAAATGTTATGTAGCTAGCTTTAGTTAGTCAGTGAGCTAGCTTTATGTCATTAAAGTCCGTGCGTCAGCAACTGTGAAAAAGTAAATAACACTTCTGTACTTAAATTAAATAGTGTATAGTCTTGGCATTTTCAGCTAGCATGCGATAACATGGGAGAGTCATTTGCATTTGTGTGTATTTGACGTACTAGCTGAAAATGCCAAGACCATACTAAGTTTATCTCGATGAACTAAGTGAGGTACAATGTACATTAGAATTAGAATCGAATCTAGTTTGTATACTATGTGCATGCGTGTGGGGAGCCTATATAGTTTCTTATGTGGACATATTTGGCTATGTCTGTCAAAGTCTTGTCATGATTAGATTTATGTTTGTTGACTTAAAGTATTTATTAGTAGTATTGGAGGGATGAATGTACATTTTAAATTATTAGCCTGGGGGCTCAGAAATGAAAATTGCGATTAACGCTATCGTGTTTTTACGTTGTTCATGGAAGCAAATGTACTAAAGACTTTTGCCAAGTTTCGCAGGCATATTTTTTGTTGTGTTGTCCCGACTTTTTTTTATTTTTCGCTCTTAATCTACGATGCGATAGCAACAGATTGGTCATTTACTCGTTCTTGTATGATCGCAGATCACTGCAGAATCTTATGTTATTATGATATTAACTAAAACCACTAAAAGTTCAATTTTTTGGACTTGCTTTAACTAACTTGTGTGTCCATTGCGTTTTTTAATAGAGATTTATCGCGCTCTAAATCGTTAAACTTACTTTTAGAGTGAGTGGGCAGTACAGTTTGGATTGTGAACCTTGCCAAGCCAGTATATTAAATGGAGATCCCTAGTCGAACATTGAAACGTTATTCTATTTATCATTCAGTGTGAATTTTTGAGAAAATTACGGAGGCTTTTACAGAAAAAATGACTAGTCTTATAAGAGTGCAATACTGTATTTTAGTTTAGAAACTGTGTACAGTCAAAAAATGAATGGAGAGTTTGTATTGACCAGATTTGTGTAAACAATATACCCTATTGGCACAGAACGTTGATGTAGAGTGTGTGTACGTGGAATTTCATGCAGTCATGACATTTATATAAAGATGATATTATTGCAAAAAAGGTATATAGTTGTATAATTTATTTTCATAAACTTGTCCTTATTTGTTAATTCAATAAATAGGGAAGACCATGAGTTAAGATTCAGTTTATTAAGAAATCATTTTATTACTGTTTACACCTGAATATTTGGCAAGAAGATTTTTAAAGCAACTCAAATAACTCACAATACATCCGAATACATTTTGTTCGGATTTGAACTATCTGCAGCCACACCTTTGCAAATGCAAAACAGTTTTTTCGTTCCATATGAATTCGCTTATAAACTCGTCATATTTTCATTCATATGGAGGGGCAATACAATTTTCAATTATATGTTCCATTACTTACTTTTAATTTTTCTTTTAGTGCGGTACTTATATCATTTACAGATTTTAAAAACGTTGTAGAGTATGTTAAATAACAAATTAAGAATTAATTTTCGAGCCCCAGACTTAGAAAAAGTGAAGATTATCCAATTTTTTGAGACAGAATTTTTCGGATTTTAACATGCACACATAAAAACCATATTGCACAGGGAAATATATGTAGTACTGTCAGTACAAACTAACACTATTGCTATAACACAACAATACACAGTGACTAAAAACGACTTACATTTTATTCATACTGAACTATACAGCTTTTACAGCGATCGACCATGTTCGTACAAAATTTTGCATGGATTCACAAAAAGCTCTATTAGTCTGTCCAGTCCATGTCATTGGACAAAGCAGTGGTAAACTACTTAACATTGTATAAACTTAAGGATCTGTATATTTATGTATCCAGTTTATTGCCAACAGGAAAGATTTTCAGCACTTGCAAATACAATTTTTTTCATTTTACGCTTTGTAGTCAACAAAATAAGCTTTATATTTAGACTACATCAATTGTACATCTATTTTTATAGTCACATACAGACAGCAAGCATTCGAAATTGATTTCAGATCCATATCATAGTTTCATCAGCGACTACAAAGGATTATGACTTCTGCATAACACTTCACTTACTACAAAAACAACTGGCTTGCTATATTACGATAAATGCACTTTTACAAATCTACGAAATTAATCTTATATACGGCAGTTTGAAACTTTCATAGTCCATAAGGATTACACACATTATTGTCGTTGCTTTGCATGACACTAAAAATGTCAAGCCAATAATCATAATGACCGGTGACTGCATTCAATATTATTTCTCTATAACTAACTAACAAACTAACTAACTAACTATACGCTGACTTCCATTCCAAAAATAACAAACTTCACAAAAACGTCACTGCTTACAATCAAACTTTACAAATGGACTCAAAAAATGCTCTTCCTTATCATTAGTGAATAATATTATGGAACAAAAAGTGTCAACAATCTAGACAGACAAAATGCAAATATCATAATCACATACATATACAGCCTAATGTCATGGACATGTGCGTATTTGTGCAGTGCTATTGTTACAACGTACCCTATGAACATAAATACACTAATTTGCTCATCTCTGTTTTCATCAGTACAGTCGTACTTTATATTTTATTTTCAAAGTTTTGAAAACGGCTCATTCTATAGACAAAAAATCATTGGAATTATCATCCAATAGCTAACATTGAACTCAGAAATAATAAGTATAATTTAAGTGACAATAGTAAGTAACAGTCAGTTATTGAAAGTGAACACGATGGAGGCATTAACTATTGATTTTAGTTAGTTAGTACATAATAACATTTATTAAATTAAAAGCTGCAAACTGGGTCATCTAACAATGGAAGGTGGTAAACTGGGACGGTTCTATATAAACGACAAAATCCTTGTGTTATATACAAACAGTTGGACAATTAACGCATCCCAGGACAAATACCGTATCCTCTGTAGACTCACTCAACCAACTAACTACACATTAGATAGTACATGACATAATTTCTTACTTATAGTTAGTTATATAAAAGTTCCTTCGAGGAATCCAAATTCTTGCACAGCCTTAATACCACAAGAAAAAAACATGGAGAATGTTATTGTCCTCTTGTAACTAAAAGAGGGCCTACAAATTATAATAATAATGATTCAGTATAAATTCTTCCATAGATCTTCGGCCTATGCTTTTAGTAACAAACAATATTCATTGTTGAGTGAGATAGCGATGCCAGGAGTGTTCCTTCTTTCTTGGACATCGGCCAGCTATATGAATGTAACTTCCAAACGCGCATTCTGGCACTTCACACCGACCAGATTGAACACACCTGGAATTCAATGAAGAGTCAAATTAATAAACAAACCATAACTTTTCACCCCCGTTCCAAATAACAATGCATACAGCATACAATAAATTCGTACACAAATTGCCCTTTATTTTGCAAACTCCAATTCTCTATTCCTATTGGATTTTGATGATTCCTATCCCTTGTCCATGAACATTTAACAGAATTTGAATACCATTGACAAAAGTCCCGTGCCAAGTCAGTGACTGATTTTACCTCATGCAAATAAGAAATTAGTCGGCAGACCACAAATTAAAATGATAAAGACTCTTTCCGGGGAAACTAATTCATACAATAGACGCACCAGCTAGGTAGTTTGTAACTAACAAACTAACTAACTAACTAGGGACAAAAACTTTTAATTTACGACTCGTTCATGGACACAGTAAGTTTTTTCACCACCACGGCTAAATAATAAATGGGTTCAAGAACAAAGACATGAACAGTTTGACACAAAGTGAGACGGCCAAAGTGCAAACAAGTTGAGCACATACATATTTTCTAACAAGACTTCAAGTTGTGTTAGAGCCATACATGTCTTATTTTCTTCCTTTCTCCATTACTCAACTGAACACAGAGGGCAAAGTGAGACTCACCATTTGTCTTGCATGGAGAAGTAGTCTTTTCCTCTTTTCAGCCGCAAGCAATTTTTCTGCTTGTCAAAGCAGTCACAGGAACAAGACCCATCTGAAAGGATTCTTTCAGAATACTCCGATGGACATTTGCACCTTGTAAAAAAAAGAGAAGAAAAGTCAGCAAAAGCACAATTGAACCATTTGCACATTACATAAATCATGGGCCAACTAACTGTCAACTTGACTCTAGAAATTGACATACAAAATGGAAACATTTCGGCGATGACAGCATGGTAGTGACAAAGTAACTGCATGGGATGCACATAATAACGCATTAGGGAGGACTAGATTACACTTTACACTATACAGCTCCTTTGATCCCATCAACCCCGCAAGTTCAACTCGTAAAAATTGTATCCCTCAATCAAAACAAACAGTTTCAAAATGTAAATCTAACAAGCAACTAAACTGACTGGAACATCACTGCTTGGCTCAATCTTACACAACATCAGTTTTTGTCAATATTTGCTAGTTATTTACTTATAATTACACAGTTAACAGTTGGCCTAGCAATAAACGGGCGAGAAAAAAACACTGTCAGTCAGTATTATCAAAACTGAATCGGAAGGAATAAATACTGAAACTATAGAATTGTCTGCTTACAAAGCATTTTTGTTCATTCTCTGGCGCTCATGTGGGACACTATAGGAGTGTCTGTTATGTTCCGTTTGTTCGGAGAAAATAAGATTTGTCTTGGACGCGTGTCCATTCCCGAATGGCAAAAAATCGGACACGGGTGAAGATGAGGGCATGAGTGATGACACATCTCTTGGCATCATTTCCTCCATAGTATCTCGACACTCGCATTCTGTGTGGTTATGGAAAACCAATCGCTCCGCTGATGAAAAGGATTTTCCATTTGGTCCAATCGAGATGGTCTGTAGGAGAAAAATAAAACAAATTGAAGTTGGTTAGTTAGTTAGCACCATAGAAGTAGATATATATAATACACTAGAGTAGGTAGTAGTAGGTTAGCACTAGAGTTGCAGGTAACCAGCCTGAACCATACATTATTGTTATACATCTACCTGGTCACTCAAACATAAAGGTATAGATATTTAGTTACTAAACTAAATAATACCAAATAAATGCATTCTCGTGCCATATGGATGAGTACCTGTTTACCTTTTGTTGCATTGTAAAAGGTCTCTTCTACACTCAGAGTTCAATTTAAGCACATAAAATCAGGTAGATAAGACCCCTAATAAGGATATTGGAATACAGAACGGCAGGAAGTCTTGGGGAGAATAATCTACTTATTAGGAGGATCTACACAATATGTACGCAAAATATAAATCTTTATAAGACCAGTACTAACTAACACAAACAAACAAAGCTGACACAACATTATTAAAAATCCACAGAATAAAAGAATCAAGCTACAGATGAATGTCGAGTCAAGTCACTAAAATTTGCCAATGATGAATTCAAACCATTGTTTATAATAATCTTATCAGTATCATCACTATCATCCCAAAGAATACCTGCAACATCTGTAGTAAACGTATTTAGCATGCAAATTAGATTTTGAGCTTAAGCTCAAGTCATAAGAAAACTCTTCTCTCTACTATACTTTTTCAGTTTCAAAAGTTTAGACGATTGGATGTACATACGAGCTATGACTGGAAATAATTGAGGAGGGTATATTGTTGTTAAGAGAGTAATGAGCAAACATGCATTATTCAAAGCTCCTGAAGCTACTGAAAAAAATGGTGGAGATATCTTCTCGTTGCATTTTCCTATAATCGATTCTAATGAAGACGAAAGCTTCACTTGACTTGAACATTCGGAATACATGTGCAATCGTAAAATGCACCAAGTCTTTAAGAAATATCTCACAAGTTTTACGATGCTATCAACCACGGTTTTTTCCCTTTATAGTATAGTATATAGTACTAAACTCAAAGTCATCAAAACGTCCTCTAGAGCTACACAAAAGCAGAGAAATACGGGAGCAACATTCAATTGCAACTGTTAGTCAAAACTAAATTTTTAACAACTTTCCAATGTCAGCTAATCAGTGGACGTTGATTGAAATAAAAATTACTTTCCAGTTAGTTCACTGCAAATTAAAAAAATATATTTCTGTTAGTACTATAACACATTAATTGGATAAAAACATTGGAAAATTGTTGATACTCTTGAAAACCAAATTCCGGCTTCCTGTCCAACCCCAAAAATGTATGCAAAACAGCAGGAGATTTTAACTTGCTTGATTAATTTTATTCGCAGTATTCTGCACAAGGAACCAAGAAAAAACAGCATACAAAATGCAGAATGCAAAACGACTTCTTCCTTAATCATATTCCAAACGTGCATTTTAAAAGTGAAGGTCGGTGGGCGCCTGTAATTAGTGAATTGCATTGCAATTAGCGTTTTGAAGGGAGAAAAAAAGTGGTTTATGCGCTTAATAACCCGATACACGAACGTACATCATTATTTCACCCTAGCTCTCGGATAAAATTAATTCTTAAACCCAGAAAACAACAAGTCTTTCTTACGTAAAAGCCGGTACACAGTTTTCCATTGCGTTGCAATTTTTGTTGAATTCTTAACTATATTTAAGTCCAACTTCCAATAAAACTAAACAGCTATACATATATATTGACAATAAACACCTTCCAAACAAAATGGAAGTGTGTCCTTGGAGCTGTCAATACACAAGATAGCTAATTAATTTCCACAACTCAAAAGCTTAAAAACCGTGAATCAATCAATTCAACTAATTAAAGCTATAAACATTTACCAAAACCAACCAAGGACGATACCAGAAACCAAAAATTAAGTTTATATCAAAAATCTCAACTTCGATTACCATATTTGTCTAGACTTTTTAAACCTCGCCTCACTCCTTTGTTCATCTCAAACACCAAAACAATAGCGACTTTTTTCTATGCTTCAACCGTCCCAAGCGTTTTACTCATGCAATTTAATGACTACTTTAATTGTCAATTATAAACAAACTATAATGAATTTCCAACCTGACAAGGTGTCAAATTAATCGTGAGCGCCTATAGATTCTGATAGGTGAAAGAAAAAAAAGATTTGACAAAAATTGGGCATGCAAAAAGTCAACAGCACCAGCAATTCGCACAGATGGCGGCCACCCATCCATGTTACTGTCCGGCTCAGGTTGCTTAACTTCGGTGTTCAAACGGGAACCGGTGCTTTCAACCTGACCAACGCCGTTGACAAAGTGATACGAATTTAAGAGCCCCAAATGATTTCGGTAGGAATTATAAAATCTCTATATAGCAGCAATGTTTTTTCAACTTTGCTATATAGAGCTATATGGAGCTGACCAAATGTATAAATAACAGTGGTCAAGTCGCATCTTTTCCTATACTATTTACAATCAATGGAAGCAGTTGCCAAGTTCCCAGGATAAATGTATTGTCTTATTATTTATTTTAAAAGTTAATTTTTAACCAAGATTTTAATTAATTGGACATACATAAAAAGCCAGTTCCACTCTTTGTGTGTTTTTGGGTGAGCAGGTGAGAACATCGTGGCGACAACAACCCGCATCATCTGAACATTGATGAAGAATTGTGCAATGGGGGACGTATTTTTTCCCCGGATGCGGGTAAAAGTCTTGAACTCGGACCAATCTTGGTTTCGGAACTCGACATCCTCCTTCCCGTGACACTTTCAGAGCGTGGGAAATTGCTTCCTTAATGGCAGTATCTATACAAACGAATTATTTGGGTTATTAGCATTTTCAGGTTTGGTCACGGTTAAATCACCCATTTGGCTAGTCTAGCTAATATTTATGTTATGGAAAAAAGAAAGTGAAGTTAGGAAGCTAATTATAAATTAAAATAACCTACACTATGGGAAGGGAATGAAAGTCTCAACTTTCCCAGCTCGCCGTGTATTGTGCGCTAATGAAAGGTTTTAAGTTGGCTGAAAATATGCCGATTAAATTCATTACGGTAACGGTATTACCAAATTAAATTGATGTGGATGTGACAAAAAATCGAATTTAAGAAAATGTGATGGTTAACTTACAATGTTATTACAATTGTTAGCTAACCCAGACCTGATTTTGAACCTCTAAGCGTATCTATCTAACCAATAATTTTCGTAATTTCAGATCGTCATCGGAGTACTAACAAACAGGACATGCCAATATTTGGTATTTTATGAAAACTGTCTCCATACTACTGCTATTACAGGATTCATCCCCCAAAGGTTAAAAATGGTCCTGCTGAAACCAATATGAGCCTTCGATTGACAAAGTTATTGAATTACGGTGAGAATTTATTAATTTTTGCAGTTCCAAATCATACGTACACCAGTATACACCAATTCCCCCTTTTTTAGTGAAATGAAAACATACATATATTTCAATCAACACATCTACAAAGAAAATATCATTGGGAAAAGATTAACTTTCAATTATGGATGGCCCCTGGAGATGTCATCATCAAGCCAAGTCATTTCCCAATCTATATATACTGTCTAACATGCTCATCCGAGAGCATTCATTCATTTCCCGTAATGCACTTGGTAACTAACTATTCAATCTACATATGTAGTAATGCAATAATATCAAAAATATTCTGTTGCCGTAGCGCAATTTAATTCTCTTTTTTTAAAACTCACTAGGTGTCTGTGGACTGGCTCGATCATAGGTATCACTGTTCCTAGCTCGGTTGTTGCTGCTGCCATACTGATAGTTACTGTTTCCGTAATTGTTGCCATTACTGCGATGCGGACTACTTCGTCTATTATGATGCTGATGGCGACCACTGGAATGATGACGATTGTAGTACCCATGCGAAGTGTGTTGACTGGACATAGAGGGGGACAACAAAGACTGACGCCTAGAATGCTCTACTCCTTGGCGAGATCCAAGATTTTGCCATTTGTACTCTGAATATGACAATGGGGGAGGTGTTGTAGTAGTGGTCGTAGTAGTCGTCGTAGTCGTGTGATCCTCCGTCAATTTATTGGAAGAAGAATAGTATTGGTTCCGGTATCGATTGGCCTGTAAACAATATAAGCCATGCTACGGTTAGTTAGTTTAAACACAGGATGAAAGGCAATTTTGCATTTGCTGATGCTGCGATGAATTATTGATTACATATGGGTAGTTAAGTTAGTAATAGGAGAAATTTTGCTTCTGCAGAAATATCAATAACAGTGATAAATATTTTAGTTACATCTATTACATGATTTTTCATATAGTGTCGTCATCAATATATTGTCAAATGTGACTCAGGACTGACAATTGATTGATAAACGGCAATACTAATGGTTCACGGTTGACTAGGATTTATTCACATGTGATTGAACCGGCGCCTATGTAGCAGATAGATAGACATTTTATTGCCTACTGTGATAAATACACGCCACAGAGATGAGAATTTATGGATGGCACGAAGTAAGCAAAAGCAAAGTATGGTGCAAATATTTTTAAGGATATCGATATGTGTGAACACGTTATTGTTTTATATCCTTTGTCAAACAGAAATTCTTGAGAATCCTAGTGAGTAAACAATTGATGACTTGTTATTATGATTGTTTTTCGAGAGAATAAAAAAATTCGTGACCAATTGATCCTATCTGTTCCCAAAGTGTTTCTATAGAATCTCCAGCAGTGAAAATGATTGTTACGAGCCACCATTCAAATGCTATTATTATGCAGAGCAAACTCTTTCTTATTTTTTTTAATCCTACGCATCTTATTTGGTTTCATTATTTCATGAGCTTAATACGGTAAAAAAAATCATAATAGCACCTCCCTTTCACACAAGATAAAGATCTAAATCTTTCCAGTCACCACTTTCGAACTAAAACTCTCGTCAGTCTGCCATAGGCATTATGTAATATCTCTGCCAGTATATCTTGCTGTTTCTTAACTAACTAACTAACTAACTAACTGGATACCAAAAGTTTTACAGCTGTAAACAATTTGGAAAAATCATTACGCATGGTTGAATGCGTCCATAATAGCATTCGTGAAAAAACACTGATAATCTACTCATAGCCCTGGTCATTTTCTATATAAGATGAGAGCAACAAATATACATACGACTTAAAATGCTCAGAAACTTGACACGCTAAATGTTGTAGAGACCCAACGGTTTTCAGGTGATGCCATGCACCATGTTTTTCAACCTTGGCTGGTACAGAAAAAAAACTATACGAGACAAGACAGATATTTTCCTTTGTGCATCTATTCAAGTATATGACCATCTACCAACCAACCAACTATAACTATTTAGTTAGTATAATGAGACATTTCTGGACCGCTCATCTCAGAAGCCGTTAGAATGGAACGTGGACACGAAGCTGAATAGGAAGGGACCACATTCAACATTCACTGTGCATCCATTTGATTAGGTTGAGGAGCAGAATAATAAAATGTGATGATGACTTTGCAGAATGGATTGTCCACAGCGGAAATTAATTTACAAACATATTTATGTACATTTGATTGAACCATTGCTCATACTCATTTTAATGTACAACTAACTAACTGGTGAGTGAGTAGAAAAATGCCGGCAGAGAATTCCCCACTCTCACTTGCAGCGTTCCTAAGCACCGCTTTCAACGGTACACATTTATGGACACACAATATGGTGAAGAGCACGTTTTACATGAATGAAACGGAAAACGGATATGATGTGCAACACTGTTTGTTGTACTAACTTTACTTACTACTAACTAGCATATACATGATATAGACTCAAAAACCCTCCATTGTACTCTGCAACTCAAGTAAAGCCAGGCCTTTTTATGCCGCACCTGAATCATCGTAAATGATTTTTTACCTGCTCCTCTGTCTCAACTCTGGAGATCATACACATGCATAGATTATCTGCGCATTTTCTGAATGGACAAAGCTGCTTACTTTTTTGGAAGTCATGCATGCACTCACTCAAGTCGATTACATAATTTGAGGCCATCTAATCTAATGAATGATCAAGGAGAGAAGATTTTATGACTATGAGCCTATTACTCCTGGTACGTACCACTTTATTAGAAGAACCCAGTGTAGTAAATTGCCTAGAAAAAAACTGTGCGTGCATATTTTATGTAATAAATTGAAAAGTCTTCAGCCAGGCTGCAAGATTCAATGTTGGATGGACTGAGAGCGAACACTGGATGCAATTTAACGTAATGCACTTTCAGAAAATATTTAGATTGAACAACATCTCTCCAATCAGCAGTAAAATATGTACTTGATCACTTGATGTACCCATTTGAACTCTCACAGTCTAACTAACTAACTAACTGACTAAAAGTTTTTGTACTCAAAAACCATGCATCGATTTATCATCATAATAACACAACGTGTCATGATAATTATCAACTCTCACTTTCATGGAACTACTTGTACATTTTTAGCCCATGGTGCGCCATAGTCAGTGGGCATTGACTATTCTCACAATTTTTAACTCTCCCTAGACACACGCTCACAAAATCAGTGTAGTCTTTTTTCAGATCTGTTTCTAATTGCAACCAGATCTATTATCATAATTAGTTACTGCAAGCCATTGTACCATATTTTCTTCCTTTGGCTCATAATATAAATAAAGGATCCCATCACTGTCACCATTACTGTGATTGGTAAAACTAGCCGACAATGAAATTCATACAGAAGCCACATCGTCAAATTATCTACTATGATTAGGATTTAGGGTTTGTAGTTACACGCACACTAAACTATCCCTTCCAGCATCATTGTTCCCCATCTTGACATCAACTCACGCAACTACTGGAAAAAAAGCCCATCCCTTAACTAACCAACTATAACCAACTCACTCCAGCACGTTTCCCTGGAAGGCATGAAGGAACACTAAAAACGCGCGCTCATCAAAACTATCTACCGACTGGACAAAAATGCATGTGCATAAATTCCTCTTCCATTATTATTACTATTATCCTCTTTTACAATGGATAAAAACTATGTATATATAAAACTCATATTTATACTGTTATTATGCTCACGCTCATCCAATAACAAACGCAACCATTGTAGTCGTCAACCGTAAGTCACAAAGGAAAATCATGAGCTTTTTAATTTATGCACATGTATGTATGTAAATACATAAGGCATGACTGCCATATTGCACACACACAGAGCTTTTATGACATCATACTGTAAACTTGCGCACGTGGAATGAAAACAAGATAAGTTTGTTGTCATCCCCCTGCCCATCTTTTCACACGAATCCTATGTTCATGTTTTGACAGGGTACATATTCCATTCAACTAACTAAACCTAACTAACTATCTTTAACCAATTAAATACTACATACAGATCCATACTGTAATAATTAAGCAAGCAATCATCACGATCATTATACACATTATTCATTATATCAATCTTTGTTGGATTTGAGTAGCTACAGCTACAGGTAAAAGCCTCCTTCCCATTTGTATTTGAGAATTGTAGAAGTACAATCCTAGCAAAAAAAATCTACATGCATAAATTGAGATAGGATTGTTAATTTTGTTGGATGCATCGATGCATGCATTTTCCACGAAAACACGTACAAAAACTGATGGCAAATAACACGGATTCATTTTAATGCTAGTATAGCTAAAATGTTGGACATATTAAACCGCATTTCCTTCACCTGTATGTAAAAACGAAATAATCACTTCATTACAGATAGACACAGAATTTGTTCACTATTCGGCTTTTGCTATATTTTGTCACACGCGAACTGTATTTGAATCGAAATGAAATGAAACTGACTGAATCAAAGCTAACATAATTAATGCATGCTATACAAAATGAGAAAAATAAGTCAAGGCTACCTGGATGCAATTTATTTGGAAAGTAAATCCTAGTTAGTTAGTACCTTTTCCCACAAATTCTTTACATTTCTATCTAGGTCAACTAACTAAAATCATACATTCGGCTAACTGTATTCTGCATTCCACATGGATAAAGCAGTGTACACATGCAGGAGCTCAAAACCCAATCCAATGTAACTATGAAAAAAGCGAACAACGAAAAAGATGAACGTGACCAACAAAACATGTGCAAAGATGACAAATGGTCATTTTCCAGACAGAAGGCGTATTTAGGTAGCATTACAGATTATTCTATCACCCGCATAGCTTCCATAACATATTCTACGAGAGATTTAATCCCACTTATATTGTGTTAAACACACAGAAACGTGTGTATTAATATATTATTACGTGCGTGTGGTTAGTTTTCTGTCATTTTAAAGTCTCTCTAAAGAATTTTTACTAGGCGGGCACAAAATGCACTACATTTTTCACTGCAGTCATGATATGACTAGTTTAAAAACTCATTTTCCATTCTATTAACGAACTCTCATAATCTCATTATAAATATTAAATTTCCTATACATATTGATCTTCCTTAGAAGTATACTGCATGCAGCAAGCACAGCACATTATCACAACCATTCCATATGTGAGTAATTTAAAAATGCCCAAGCACTCTCACAACATTACAATAAAAGACTATTCACATGGTAATCATAAATACCAATTATAAATACACCACCATCAATTCTTGAACTAATGCTAGTCTAACCAACCACAAATCATCGCAATCAATTGGGATCATTTTACAAGAAAATCTGCTTAAAAAGCACAAAGATTTTTTTACGATTCGTAACTCAAGTAGTACACAAAGAAACTACATGTAAACTGATAACTCATTCATGTCTCCAGACGTAAAATCCAAAATGTCAACACGTTGTTTTGGCATTCAGCAAAAACACATGTCTCACAATTTCATGCGCTCAATCGAAACTCATTGCAATCGTAGTCGTCAATACACCAGATACTTTATGTTTTATGATATGCAATACTCATACTGTCGTTGATTTGAAAGGCCATACTGTAGATATAAACATAGCTGTAGCGACTAGATAGAGAATGATTTTTACTCCATTCCTAGTGTACAGTTGAAACCAAGTTGAGTTTTTTAACTAACTGGCCCTATAACAAATCATTGTAGACAACAAGGTAACAAAAAGGCAAATGAGTGCGAACACTTAAACTTCGTGAGCTAACAAAATGAATGCGTGTTTTTTTAACTGCCAAAAAGAGGATATAACCCTGAGAGAGTGGTAAAAAGAGGAGTAGTAGTCATTATTATTATTATCATCATCATGATCATAAGAATAATAACCAAGTTTAACTATACTACAAGTCTATGTGGGGTTCACTTGTCAATCTTTTTGTTTGTATAGGAAATCACCTTTATGGCTCCAGAGAGGCAAATGACCTGCACTATTTGCCAACTTGCATGCAAGCAAACAGTCCTTGCTAGTTAAGTTAGTTAGTTAGTTAGTCAGTCACTTTTATTGTTATTATTAAAAGCCGTACACCAATAAAATGTAACAACACGAACGAGGGAAAAGTGGTGTAAAATCTCCATAAAATTATCTCCCTTGTCACACACACAACTTATTAGAAAAGAAGTTGCAGTCAGTCAGTCAGTAGCAGCAAAGAATCGACAGGAGATATTGAGAGGACTTCCGGAGTAATAAACAACCAACTTACTATATATCATAGCAAATATATGTTGTTCGTTGTACACAAGTCATACTAACCAAACTATGCATATAGTCAGTAAAAAGTGCGTTAAAAATCATTGCCAGTAAGTTTAGTTAGTTATGTGTGTTGGTTAGTGGTTTATTCCTAGGTTTAGTATAATCTTGAGGAATTTACAAAAAACATGTTCAGTCACTTCCAGTTTCTATTCCATCTATACCGTATGGTGACATGCTAGAGGATGATTATTGATGGGTTCTTAATTTTTGGGGGCTTTTTACATTCATTCACACACACATGAACTGTGTAACAAATGAGTTTTCAGTTCAGGTGTACATTACATGCGTATGGATTTAGTTAGAGGATTCAAAAGTTTCTGTATCTAATGTCGCTCTTAATCACTTTTGGCGAATACAGTAGATTCCACATGAAAAGACAGAATACTAGATTTCAGAAGACGTGTGCAAAAAAATGATTTTACGCATTATTGAGGGGAATAATTTGTGAGAAAATCGTTTACAGAGAATATGGTAAACTTTCGCTTCAGTCCTGATTACATGCATTTCGTAATGTAATTTATGAGATGAATTATGAGATCTTGGGGCTGAGTGCTATTTGCCTAATCTGGACACATGGGTTATTATTTTGAAGGCGAAATTACGAAAATTCAAAATCCAGTTGTTATTAAAGTTAATCATGTGGCCACTAAGGTGACGAATCTTGCTTGATTAGTGTCATTAAAAAGGGAAATTGCTATAGCATTGCATTATGATTACACAATATAAGATCACATTCTTCATCGTGGGTGCACTCAGTCAGTCAGTGAATGATCCTACACCCACAATAACTCTTTTTTTTAAATATTTTACATCTTCCTTTTTCTGCTAGTTTAAGCTATACCTAATTTGATTTATGTTTGCTGGCACCTATATGACTTTAATCTGTTCTATTTTTTAAAGCCAGTCAATCCCATAGGATTTTTCCAATGTCAATGCGCCACCAAGATTGTTATTCGCTGTTTTTAATAAGCCCACTAAAAACTTTCATCTGAATCTTGCTGTAACTAAGAATCGCTTAGATTCTCTTCCAAAAAATTGTTCATACAAACCAAACCAAAAGAATATATTTTCAGAATAAATACTGCCAAAGCTTGTAAATATTTATCCTTATCACTATCCAATACAATTAGTTGAACCAAAAAATATACTCTCTCAGCCAGTAGCCTTAATCAACCAAATAGCTATAGCTTTCCATTATGGGACTAACAACCATTTAGCAACAAGACTGTGCCATCAATTGCTTATTCTTGTCACCACTAACTATCATTACCATTGTTCATGGAACACAACAAGAAAACTAAATGGGTCTCCTATTATTATACAGGCCGTTGAGAGGAAATGCGAAAAGAAAAAACATGTTCCATTCCAACCCTAGCCATTTTCTATAAAAACAGGCATCAATCCTTTCTGTCTGGCAAAAAAAAACCCTGGAAATGTCTCCAGTCTGATAGTCTTGTTTATTTTATGATGGATCTGTTAAGCACGAATTATATTAGCGTACCCGTATGCACGTATAACGCTCCGTTTGAAGAAACGCAAGATTATACGCGTTCCCCTCTTCAATTACTAATATCCTTTGCGTTTCAAATATAATGCTACTACAATCATGTACAAGATATGAACACAATGAGGGAAATGTGGACAGTCAACACTTTTCACTGATAAGAAAAGTGATCAAAATATAAATTCACACAGTTGGTACTGATAGGATAGAATTATGATAAAGTATTGATAGCTCCTAATAACTTACTATACTACTACTAGTGTCAACTAGTTTGTTTTTGGGTCCCAACTAACTAACTAACAAAAACATACATTTTTGTACAATTGGACTAACGCACGTAATTCCATAAAAATACGCAATATACTACACACACACAGAGCTGATCTTCATTCATCATCACATATGTACGAGTCCATAGCACACACACATACAAAGATACCACCCAGGAAAAAAAATTTAGTGACGGACAAAAATAAAGTTCATCATGGCCGTCACTCTCATAAACTTTTTTCCCATCTTCTTCCTGTGTAGCTAAAAGCAGTACAAGTTCTTTTTTCTCTTCCTCCTTTTCTTTTCATGCGTGCCTGCATGTATGCGTACATATTAGCTTGCCTTTTCCTTTAGTTTCGCCTTTTGATTCATTTTTTGCCTATTTGTACAACTTTTCTTCTCTCGCGTCCATAAAAAATAACAGAGAACAAGTTACTTTCTTCTCCCATGCATTCATATAATGTATCTCAGCTTTTTATTATTTCTTTCATCTCATCCTTACTTACTCCCTTGCTAACTAACTAACTATAACTATATCATCCGCAGCTCCCGGATTCACATATTTAGCTACGCACTTTTAGCAACTATAACTAACTCAAAGTGAGCAATTTCTTACATACAAAACAACATGTTAGACCAACCCGATCTTAAGACATGTAGGTAGTTAGTTAGTTAGTTAGTATCAGTTTCCTATATATGTCCAAGTCAGTCATCAAAGAAAAAACATATCTCTTTCACTCTATCTAATACATGTGTTTCTTTGCACTGGTTTTAATGTCTGATTTCCGCTCTCTTGCTTATTCATTCGGATTCATCACTTACTTACACTTTACACACAACAATTCTGCTATGCTCATATTGCTGGACTCAAATCTTGTCATCAACACGTATTTTCATAGCCTTGTGTACGCAAAAACGACTAAATAGAAATTTTTCCAAGTAAGTCATCATTATATGCTCCTCACAGCTGGATTCGCAGTAATAATAATCATAATAATAATAACTACCACTATACTACTGTATTTTTTTCTCCTCTTCCTCTGTACTAGCAAAAGAATTCTTTGTCAGCAAACCAACTAACTAAATGAATAGGAAATATTTTTTTTACGCATTTCGTATTTTTCTATCTCTTCCAGTAGCAGCTTTATATGCACTTACTTACGGCAAAGAAGACACGCTTACGCACTTTAACGAGAGATAGTGACTGAGTGAGTGGATGAATGCTTTAGCCAACAGAGCATCTTAAGAACAGCAGACCATTCTAGTTTCAAACTCCATAAACTGATTCACAGAGCACAGACAGTAGTTTTGTTTCATGTGCTAATAGCAGCACATTACTACATTGAGTAACAAACAAGTTTTAGCTACTATAGTACGTAAAACTAACTAACATGGGAAAAAATAAAAGCCAAGTTTGTTGTAGTCCCTCACTGCTATGGAATGCAATGCCAGCGCTACACTATATAGAGTGTGGTACGCGCACTTACAAGATTGTGATTAATCTCGGAAATGCACTCTTTACTCATTTTTATACTTGCATCCATATTTAGCACTAAAAGTTCACTTGTGAAAGTATAGTTACGGACAAACTTTTTTTTTTCTTCTCCATACATACATATGTACATACGTAAGGGGTCATAAAGAAATGGTCTCACAGTATGAAATACTAAATGATGAGACAAAGTACACCAGAGTAGTCAAAACTAACTATACAAAAGAATATATGGGAGACTAAGATTCTTTTAGTTACTTTTTTTTCAAGCCCAGTTTACTGGATTCATCATCATAAGGATTATTATTATTATTACGCTGTCCACATGATATGAATAACAGGAAATGGCTTTGGGACCATTCATTCATCTAGTTTATTCATTCCCATGATGTTTCAGAGTGACACCATTTAATTACATGTTGTCTGTCATCTAAAGCATGTTGAAAACTTTTTTTCCCAACGCTTTTGATGGGCAAGGGCAACTTACAAACAAGGGGTGTGTACATTGTACACACGAGATCAGTTCAACTCATACTACAAACCATGGAGCTTATGGAGAGTTTATCTCTGTTTACTTTTTCATTTCAACGAACCACACATGGAAAAAAATGTACAACACAAGTTCTTTGAAACCAAATGATAAAAATATTAGACACAGTTCTTGTCAAATTTACAGCTGACTTTTCTCTCAGCCAGCTTATAATAGACAATATAACAAAGTTGTGCATGAAAATTCACCTTTTATGGTGTGGAAAACATACCTGGAACATTTTTTAAACTAATTTAGAAATCCATGCATGAAACAAACTAACAAATTACAATCTACCTTAATGAATTTGCATTTTAAATTCAAACAGTCAAGATGAACGAGTTTTGAAATTGGGAATGCATCCCATTTAATGCCAACTCCTCTCCTTTTGACATATCCATACAAACAACATACCACTTTACTATAAGTAAGACAAGCCTGAGAACTCAAACTTCACATGTGCTAGCCAGTCATGTATACTAAACAGGTGAATTTAAATAAAAACAAATAGACAGATATTAACTATGCACACTAATCCGTCATTGTTTACTGTACAGGTTAAGATAAATACATTTCTATTGGCATAATAAGATAAAAGTTCAATAATTATTATTCCCAATTACATATATCCGGGCTCACACTCGCCAAAACACGTGCAAACCATTCATTCATACATTGGAAGCTATAAATGAAAACTGAGGATCACACAATATAATAATGATTATGGATCTAGGTGAAGTGCGATACAAATACAGCACTACATTTACCTACATTCTGTGTACTCGTGAATCCCACAATAATAATAGAACGAAGTAGTACATTTCCTCAATAATACATTTATCAAAGGATAATTTATTTCCTCCTCATTTCTCGTTCGAGTCCATTAAGAACACAAAGCGTATTGGCCAAGCCTCAAGAAAAAAAAGACGAATTCACTAGCAAACTTGTCTGAGCAAAATATTATTATGTCAGATCCAAAATCCTTCTTCTCACTTGCTATGCATGCATTAGCTTCCATAATGCGTACGGGTGCGTACACGCATTTTTGCATACACAACTGGGATCCAATCACTGTATGAGAATGAATATTTTACACCAGCCATCATATTAGCTTCATTGTTGACGCAAAAACAGTCAAAATTCTGCGGCATATGCTTTTTCTAATCTATTCAATCTGATGCCAGTGGAAAAGTCGTAACTCAAGTCTACTAAAATTCAAGTATGTAAATGGAAACTTTTTTGAATCACAATTCACACAAGAACAAACCATAGGACATAATAATATTTCCAGTCCTGCAAATATTACCAATGTTACACGAGCATATGATCAAATTGCAAGCCCAGTTTGGTCATCATTTTCACATCTTCCCACTCACTGGCTCATGAACAAAACCTCTTGATGAATTAAACAAAAGAAAAACCTACAGAGATGTGAATCCCTTAATGTTCTCCGTTGACCTTTGTTCCTACACGAATATAGGCATAATGAGTAGCACATAATGTAGTTACTTGTCCATGTGTGCAACTTTTTTTTACCTCATGTCCATTAAATGGTATGGAAAAGGAATTGCAGCAATCTTGGTACAAAAAAACCGTCGTGTCGTGACGTGACAAACAATCAATTCTTATCATCTCTCTATATGATAATAATAAGTCACGATCATTTTCTGAAGGTTCAGTCAGTCAGCACTATATAATACTTTCCTAGACAAGGGGAAAAAATTAGAGGAAACCTAGTTTTGTTTTCCACGTTGATGAAATTTCAAATGAGAGTTGCCATTTTATCACTTTTTCATTGATTGAGCCACGTGTATGTACAACATGTCTTAATCACGAGGATGCACCCATCAGTTAGTTTCTAAGGAGTGACACTGCCAGAGCAGGTGTACGTCCAACATTCCATTTCACAAACAAACATGCTAAAAAGATAGACCTACTTTGGGAGAAGCTAATTTCTCATGTTCATGAACTATGCAAATCTTACAATGGAAAGGGAAATCACACCAAATGGCTAGTGTAATTGATGGTATCAAAAGTTTGGCATTACAATTTTGCCTTCAGCAGTTTTACATATGATTAATTCAACATATTCGATTCAATAACCAAGTGGCTTTAAAAGGGACAGTGAAATTAAAAAAGTACACAATTTGTCTTATATAACTAACTTTTTTAACTCCATTAAATTCCAAAGCCTGAATTCAGAAGAGTAGGAGAGAGATGCAATTTATTTATTCACCCGACTAATATCGAATTAACTACAGTACACATTTGAAAGCACGCAGATTCGAGAGAGTTATATGAAAGAATCACACAGGAGTTGAATTCCTTTCGCCGCACGCTCACTCTATTAGCATACAAGTTCTAAATGCTAAGTGTACTATCCCAATAAAAAACGCATATATCAAAGTGGACAGCTGAAGCTAATCCGATTCTTCTTCTACCCTCAACTAACTAACTAACTAACTAGCCAACTCATGTCATTCTAAAAAAAATAGTCCATTTAGTTTTCACAGCTATTAAAATCCTGTGTCGGCATTCATGAGATTATTAGTACACATGGCTTGCTTAATTTATGAGGAAATTCTTGTTTTACTAACTACATCATTTGGACGAATTGGGGCGACACAAATTTCCCGAAATTGTGTCAATTTCAACCACCTTAAATTCATGCACAAAATTTGGTCCATGTAAGAGAGTGAGCCCACATGTACTATATGAAATGCTGTATTATAGTATTCAAGTCCACATAGTTTAACCAAAAAGTGCATGTTATCACACGTAATTTAGTTGTGTGAACAAGAAACATTGCACATAAACCTCTTTGTTTTGTTTCCTTCTCTTTAAGAATCCTACACTGTTAGTGAGGCATATTTATCCCGAGTAAGTAAATTAATCAACTTAATGGTCACTTAATAGGGATATTATAACCAGTCATTTGAGTCTTTTGCATGCGTGCTGAACACGTATGACATGAATTTGTGCACTACAATGACAACATTATTGTATTTAACAAGGGCAATAATTTATAACCTAGTGTAAATCATAACCCTTCACGGATATTTCATTGAAACAAAAGGTGAAAAAAACATATGCTTATAATCTATGCATTTTGGAGTTGCAGTTTGAAATCTCAATGTTGAAACTAAACGGTAAATTTCAACTATCGCATAATAATAACATGTGGGAGGGAAAACAAACTGGGCTTAATCATGCACACAGCTCAGAATACAGGAAACAAATGTTTGCATTGCTAAAAGTTTGAAATCCAGTTGGCATCCTATAGTTTTCAAACTGTACTTGACATAAAACTATGAAGCCACCAATTAGAGCTGCATATTATAGTTAGCTAGTTAGCCAACATTAGATTTGGAAACATATAGTATTTATCCAACATTTCTTCCTTATTCAGAAGTTAAGATCCATCAAGTTGGGGGAGTGTGAATTCCATTTTTGTTCAAACATTGTTGCAACTTTGTGTGCATAATTTATCTAAATTCACAGCGTGGGAGGACACACCCGATTTGAGTCTACGTGAAAGTTATTGCACACAAACGATATTAAAATGACTATAGCAAGCTCTTATTATCATCAACTAACTAACTATACATCTGGCCTCTTCATTTGATTGACTTTTACACAGTATACACAACATTGACTCATTAATAAATATTTCCCTATCACGTGCCACTCCTTCAGAAAGTGTGGGGATCATTGTTAGCCAGGGTGAACTTATAATGACCAACACTTGATTTTATATTTCCCTTTTGGCTTGACACAATTGAGTGAACCAAAAAGTTCATATCACATAATGAAAGCATAAATTAGGCTACTAGTATCATTTTCCATTTCATTTGGGAGTGTCATACACACACATTCATGATGAATTATTAGGGGGAAAAGAAATCCACTTGTTTCAGCATATTTCCTGGCGCCCAGCATCACACAACAAAAAATCTTCCAAACTTTTAGCTAACAAGCCTGTCACATGGCCCTTTTAATTAAATGAGTCAATACAAAACTTACGCTAATAATTGGCAGACGTTGCAAAAACTAAAATAATACAATTTAATGTCAATAAAAGTATACAACTCATGGTGAACACAGAAATAAATGGCAAAAAGTAAATGAAATGATGCAAGGAAATGATGAAAGATTGCAAATATAAATAAGTTACGAAATATATAGTACCGATGCTTTGGCCTACTTGTTCATTGGGCCTCGAATTCCCCGAATCAATGTGCCCGGATAAAAAGTCAAGAAAACTTATGTATTCTCATACAAATCATTTCTGTTTGCATGACTTCATAATTTGAACGTCAAAATAGTAGAAAACTTATGGCTGATCCTCCTACTCTCCATAACAGTAAAACTAATGGCCCATTATAAACTTTTTACTTGTGGATCTCAATTTAATTTTTTTCTTTCTCGAATAAAGACATCAAACGAGACTTAAAATGCACTGACAATAGCAAGTCCCTGCTGAGAAAATCCTCCGGGAATAAACTACCAACTTATTCAGTACATCGCAACGGAAATAAAAAGGACTTTGACGATACAATAGAATTATTTTTTCAACCGTACAACACACACTTGAATTGTCTATCAACAATTAAAAAACCACTATTTCAATGAAAACCTCCCTTGCTTATGCTTATGTTGAGCTTATGAGACAAATCCATAAGTTTATTTAAAAAAACGGAATTTGTATATTGTATTCTATATCTCTGCAAGCTAAACAATTTTCTTTGTTCAATGAATAGTAAATATCTCAAATTTTTTCATTCTCGAGCTAACAAACTGTACTCTCCATTGTAAGCAAACATTAGAGTAAAAAAAACGTACTTTTTCTCAAAATATCTTCAACTAACTACACTTTTACAACTGAATACCACTTTGCATTAAAAATGAGCCTGAAAGTCTTCATTAGATGAAGCATCCTGATAACCAAAACATAAATCAAGCTATCAGACATTTACGCATGCATAAAGTTAGTTAGTAGCGAAAACACAAAAGCAAGCAACTATAAGTGAGAGTGAATAAGAGAAAGGACTTCCATTCTCTTTGTCTCCCTCCATCATATATATGAATGATATAGTGTACGTACACAAATATGTGTTTCAGAAAATCAAAACTGGATGAAACTAAAGGACAATACAAGAATAACCATTTTCTTTGTTCCACTTTCATTGCCATAGTGCTCATAAACATGCAAATGCTTTCTGGATATCACACAAGACACACTTTTGACGACTTTACACTTTACAAAGAAATTATCTCAAAACATTATTCATGCTCGTTTTATTCCCTCCTGGATAACAATGGAATACGCATAAAGTACTCCACATAAACGATGATGTAGCAGTATACAGCTGTACAGCTCAGAAGAATGTAAAATTCTCCTCTTTTTTTGCCTACTCACTGACTGACTGACTGTGAGAGTGAGCTAATTTAAAAGCCACTAATGTCAACCGCGTACAATGACCAGAAAAGCCAATACATCATTCTGGAGTTGAAAGCATTGTCAAATCGGTGATAAATTCTCACTCGGTCAAAAATAATTTTATTTCTCATGTGATTACCACTTTTAGAAAACAGACAAACAGTGGAACAAAAAAAGCTGTAACTAACTATCTCTTATAGCCGTACATATAAAGAAGAGGATGCTCCATGTGGCTGATAGTACATTAGGATCTATTTCTCAAATTGATAACACTGCATAAATCTTACGGGATGATAAATCCAACATTTCCAAGTCAAGTGTATACATAATCCCTATAAAATTTACACATGTAATTGATGAATTTACAGTGCCACAACCAACTAATTCGAATCAAGTCAAGGTCATCTCTAAGTACTCGTATATATACATACATACATACATGGTCAGTCAGTCACTTGCTTCTAATCATTATTTTTTTACATGTCCCTATTTCTCACTCTGGTGAGCTCGATTAGAAATCTCATTGTATTTTCATTTCACCACGTAAGCCTATTATACCCAAAAAAAGACACATGGATTCTATCTAATCTCAAGCTAACTACAAAATGCATATGTATAGAAGATCGTGATGAGAAGATTGGCTGCTCAATTCAATTCATTCATCCTATCTATCCATTATTACATAAGCTACATGCATAACACACTCAATTTATAGTCATCAACCTGTACAGGTTCAATTTTCTCTATCAGATTAATCATCCCGAGGTGCACAAGGACTGAGCGAGTCTACTTTTTCGTAACTATATCTAGTTTACAAAGTTGTATAGAAACGGCCGACCAAGGATTGGAAACAACCCAAGTACTAACATTCCCTTTGAGATGGAATCCCAACACCGCATCCATCAATGGACAATGAAAATCAGAAATGTAGAAAATACCAACACGCCAAAATAATAATGGACTTCATGAATATTTTCATCACACAGTGGTCTCAACACACACACACTGGAAGCAATGTTCTCAGTTAGTTCAAAATATTTTTACAACCAAGTCTTCTTTACTCTATAGTATTGGCTATGTGAAGTTACAAAAATCAAGTGAATAATTCAATTTTCAAGGGGTTATAACATAAGTCAAATTGTTGCACACTAGCTAACTAACAAAATGGTAACAGCCTGGTTTAGAATATTTTAAATTGCCAAAACACACTGCTTACTTATATCTTAACTAGGACTCATTGTTGCATGGAAAATTTTTCCATCGATTAGATCTAAAGTAGCTTACTTTGTTATCAGCAGTTAGCAGTTTATAGCTAGACACCTATTTACTAACTAACTAACTAACAACGTGCAGTTGCAAATCAATAGTGACTAACTAACTGACTAACTAGCGCTCCAAAACTGTTAACCGCTCTGTTTTCCTCGTTATACTCCATACCAAACTCCATGTAACAACATGATCAAAAATCGTACGCCAAACTTACGTGTTACATTTGACAACACAAAGATTGACTTTGACTACCTTCGCCACATGCATGATGTACAAAAAATTAAAACAAGTAGACCATTCGTGTAAACACAAATGGTTCAGCCAGTCAACCAGGTCTAATTGCATTATGTAAGTAGATAGATTACAGTAGTAAGTCAGTTAGTAGTTCCATTTTTTTTCGCACTCACTACTGCACAAGATACACAACACACGCATAGATTTACACATGGCATATATAATAAACTTGACAGATACTACTACAATCCATCCAGTACAGTTAGCTAGTTAGTTAGTATAGAAGCGAAAAACCCATTTGGTTTAAAAAGCATTCACCCAGTTTCTTCCACCACTATATTTACATCTTGTCACTATATCTAGGGTTACATCCCAAAATAACACAAGTACCAGAAGCCATTCTGTAAATTCAATCGGCCATTTAATTGACACACATGGGGAAAAGTTATTTCTTTCAAACCCGCCTCATTGGTGACCAACTTAAAAGTTGTTGCTTCCACTTTCAACTGGAGCAGTCATAGTCATAGAGTTAGTTAGGGCAGTGAACATCAACAGATACTAAAACCAACTAACTACTACATGCACTACACGCACATATGAGCTTCCACGATGACGTACGCACGTAATAATAGTAGTAGTAATAATAATAATAATAATACAGTGGTTGGAAAAAAACCGGAAAACTCTTCCGCCAAAACAATGCACACAAATAGAGCACAACACACATACCCTATAAAATAATCAGCATGAGTGGTTTCTCAAAAGTTAATCAGTCAGCGGAGAAAACTCACATGCTACACTTTTTTATTACTCCGGTGGTGATCACACAGAGCACTCTTCCGTATTCTTTCATCATGTCAGCATAGTACATTTACATATTTCATGTCTGGAGTAACTTACTAACTAACTAACTAACTAACTAACAATAATTATTTCTCTTGACTCCAAACACATAATCTTTAGCTAACTAACTTAAGGCAGAAGTTAGAACACACCACATGTCAAATAGTATATGTACGCTCTAGTGAGTTGTGATCCCGATGTTCGGAACTTAAAAATCCGTAGCATTCCAGCAAATACTTTTTTCATTCGTCCTTTGAGACTTGACTTGGGTGAATAATTGTTGACACATAAATCTCATCTTCACAAGCATTCAAATGTGAACGTTTTTTCGCACACATTTTTGCAATCAGGAAGCATAGTATTTTCTAACCAAGCAACTAACTATAGTACTATCAGATAATGAAATGGACGACACACGTCTAACACAAACCGGGGAAACAGTTAAAAATCATACTTTATTTGTTTGTTCTGAGAGGATGTGCAATAAACATTTAGATGATGACGGCACCATGGATCGTTGACATGGGCAATACCATATGGACTAAAAATACCTCCCACATTACGCACAATATATACTATACGTGCATATACTCGGATAATTTCCCTGTTATGAATTATGAGCTCACACATATGGAGTCAATGTGCGTTCTAGTAAACTATAGACTGGAGCAGTCTCCGAACTAACTAACCAAATTTTGCACCCAAAAATCCCCGGTATCCTTTTTTCATGTTAGACACACCTTTTCGGATCCTACATCGTTGGTGAGTGACCAAGTGAACCGTGAATTGTGAATCCATGAACAGGGAAAATTGCTGGCTATTATGTACCGTATGGAATAATAATAATCTCAATACAAGAGATTATTGACTGTCCATTGAAACGAACTAATAATGAGTTGGCCGGCTGGTTCACATGTTAAGTATGAAACATAGAGACATGTTGTTGAAAGGCACAGCTAATCTATTGTTCTCTTCAAAATCGTCTGTGAAAAGAGGGGCAGATGTACTCACGAACACTTTGTTAGTTAGCATAACTAACAACAATCGTTTCTAGTAGCAGTATTATAGCGCTCTCAGTTTGATGCCATTCGTGTACTTTTGTTTACTTCGATTCGATTTCGTCTCATTTGCATTATCGCTTATATTTTCCCTTTCGTTCAGATTTGTCCCCAAAATTGTACAAAAACGGTGTACTTATAATGCTTGTTCTAGTATAAGATTCCATACCACGTTTGCCTGTGAGCTTGAGCTTTTTTTATGCCCAGTGAATGAGTGATACCCATGTTTTGTAAATATCCCAAAAACTAGTAAACACATTGACACGCGGATCCATGACGTACAATCCATTTCCAGAAGTGGGTAGACCAACTAACTAAACATTTTGTATCGCACCGCACGTTTCTAGTGGATACTTACTATACACCAGGAGATTTTTGACATGATAATGGTAACCTATTTACTCCGTATTTTTCCTGCCTATTATTTTTCCCCTCTCCACTTAATATGCGTGTCATGCATGTATGTGGAACTGTATGATTCATTTGGTTAAAAATACATTCAGTTCTCTTTGACTGCAGTTCTATCGGAGCTGAGGCTCTCCATTCATAAGAATATTTCAAATGTTTGTCATCCTTCTCAAGGCAACAGTAACAGTTACTAAATGCACACTGTATACTTTATTCACAGTCATATAATGAGGTAAAAAATTCAAGTCACTGCAGCCAGGATGCACAGATTTTTTCAACTATATATTGGAGGGAAATACTCAAATTACGGAATCACATTAAATTGTGTAGAGCAAGCAAAAACGTGTACTCAAGCTAGTCAGTTGCACGCATATAGATCATTTTTGACGTCTGTTCCAGAGCCCTTGTCCATGCATGTAAGGTAGTTATTAATTTATTGCCAACACACAAAATAAGGCATGCAAGCCAGTTTATAACTAACCAACTTGACCATATATATAAATGCAATAGAAGAAAAAATCATCTCCAGGAATAAAAAATCCCCAAAAATCTTTCCCCTTCATTTCATATCATCTTCAAGTTAGGGTAAACACAATTTTCTAGGCAATTTTTAGATTGCCAAGCAGAAGCCCAGAATCTTAAATTTGTCTACCACCGTTTCCCAAGTAAACAACAAACAGACTGCATATTTTTTACACAGTCTCTGATTCATATGCCTCTGGAGTGTCAAATTTTTTGCCGGCATTTCACAAGCTACATTGCTTGCCTTCACTTTCCACATCTACTTTATACACACTTCTAAATATTCTCATTCCCAGAAAGGTTGTATGCATATTAAATGAATCATCATCATATACAACACGCAAATAAGTCCTGTCAAAAGATCCTCACAGTCTGCTATCCTAGCACGCATAATCACACAAGAGCAAAAAATGGTAAAAATAAAATATGTGCGGCTTGTTGAAGCTCCAGAAAAAAAAACGTAAAATGACCACCCAAAAGATGCTTGATGAGGCGATCATTACATGGAAGAAAAAAGTGCATGCGAAGATTTGTTTTCTTCACAAAACTAACTAACTTGTGCATTCACTCATTTACACTTTACGTCTGGCTGGACTAACTGAAAAGGAATGCGTATCATGAGCAATCCAAACTGATTATCTCAAATTGCACAATTACTAACTAAACGAACTAAATCCATGGTCTCAATACCATGTCATTTCGGACAGTCGTTAGCAATCTATTCACTAGATCAAATACGCTTTTTATGAACATAATCACTTGTCTAATTAATTAAAACAAAACTCACTGATAGTTTTGTTGGTCCTATTAAATGAGATACTACTTGTTACAATTGTTACATGTGCCTCGTTTAAAGTATACAATATTTTGTAGGATCATTAATTAACTGTTAGTGGCAGGAAGACCGACTACCTGGAGAAATTTTTACTGTGCTTGTCAAAAGACGGTATGGATAATATGCAGGAAGGATGATATTATGGTATATATCTATACATAAATTTTTGGTTCAGTTTTTTTGTCTTACGCCCAACTTTGTCTAATTACAACAAAGGTGAACTAATAACGGAGCCCAGTAACCTACCTAGTCTACTTATGTATATTTCCAAGGATGATTGTATGACAGTCGTAATTAAAATTCTAATACTGCTCTTTGGAATCCGTCTAGTTCAGAGAGTTAGCAATATGTATACTACTCAGGAGGTTCTCATGCTTACACATGTATCTTGGCTCTAATCATGGCACAATAATTAATTTGTCTGGCTCAGTGTGTGAGCCATTCACTTTTCTATGTAAGTGATTACACAATGAACTAATTTAAAATGCCCATAGTGTTGGAATTTCAATGAGGCAAAATCAACTCTCTTGTGTAGTTTTTAATAAATACCTATAAGTTAGTGTTAGGGAGTTGCTCGCCTATAAACAGAGCGCAATTTCTGATTCATTATGTAATTTTCCAAAACTTATAATACAAAATGCACTAATAAAATCTACGTTTTATTTAAAAAGAGCAGTCACCATGAAGTGAATATATAAAGACAATTTAGATAAGATTCTGAACAAAATTTCAGATGTATAGAATGCTATAAAAATCAGTCTAGAAAGAAACCCTGCGATGCATCAGCCATCAATTACTACTTGAGTGAGTCCTAGACAATCTTACTTATCACTGGAAACAAATAAACTTCCTAATTTCATCTTCACATAGACATAACCTACACAGTTGAACTTGAGTCTTACTAACTACGCATACGTATTTATTTTCCTTAAAGTCAAGGATTAGAAGCTCAAATAAACTTCCAAAATTCTATATGACGAACATGTACACATTTTACCCACAGAACGCAATAAAATCCGTCAAAACTTGCGTGCTACTCAATAAAGTGGAAAATTAGTAGACTCCCCTCATTCTCCCTTTAAAAAAGGTAGCACTGGGCTCATTACTACAGCTGTACACACTTTAGTTTACATGGATTACATAAAAAACAAAATTTTCTGGAGACATTATTACAAGCTATAGCACAATATATTTTTCTTGTCATTTTAACCCAAAAAGTTTCAGATGGCTACTCATCACCACTACAAGTAAAAAATATTCCAATTTACACACCCATTTCTATAAGACAATTCTTTCCAATCATGCTTACACTATAGAAAAAATGTTCACTTCCCAAGCATTTTTCAAAACTTGTAAACAGCGTAACAGGATGACAACTGATACACAATCTTGATTAGAGAATCCTCATACACTTCCTAACAAACTAAAAGTAAGCAAGTGCTATCCCATAATGAACTCACGAAACTTGAGAACACATTGCTACCTCTAATGGTGTGTAGATGTATGAATAATAGGACGGTGATATTCCAGAAAAAAACAAGAGCGATGGAACAGATTTTTACGAGCAAAGAAACCTAATCCCATTAACAAAGATTCATTCATTTCTACTGACTGACTGAGACTAAGAGTCCACTTTATACTTTTACTTATTGCCCTTTCAGGCTCTACACGCAACATTCTATAGCCGACAATGAAAGACACAAAAAAGGTAAGTTAAATCCTAAACTCAGTGAGAGTGAATGCCATTATAAGTTATACTTTGGTTCATCAACACCAATTTCTCATACCTGTCCCCGTATAGTGTGAGCTATTTCAGATGAATTCAATTTATTGAATCCCTAAGCATTATAAGACTAACTAAAAGTACAGATATAGTAAGTAACTGATAGATAATAATGCTCTGGATTCTAGTATACACACAAAAATCCCCTTCATGCATTCCGTATGTTACAAACTAGTGCGTGAGTGAATCCTAGTAGCTGTCATTTAACTCGCCTTAAAAAACTAATGCTTGTTCCCTTAAGTAATAGGGGCATAATAATAATCCTCTTGGACCAGACAACATATTAAAACTGTCCATGTTGTTCGTCCTGAAACACAGTTGGTAGAAACATACAAACTCAACTGAAGACAAAAACTTATTGCATTATAACATACACATGTGAAGGGAAAATAACAGCCAACTAATTTCCATTGTAACGCACTAACCCGCTAACTTGATATGCTGACCTCATTACTAGAGACGCTTGCTTATCTCCCATAAGAATCACATAAGAGGTTCAGCCACATAATAATATAATTTGGCTCTTGACATGATTTTTCCCAACATACAACCTTTTTCCCAGTTTTCTCCTTCTGATACATTTGTGAGTTGAACTCAAGTCAGCATGGAAAAACTCATGTACCTGTCATGTACTGAGCATCTTAACACCAACCCAAGTGAGTACGTGGAGCAAGTGCCACAGGAAGAATTGTTTAAAACACTTGTCAACTTTACTACACACAACTAACTACTACTAACTAACTAACTAACTAGCTTTATCTCTATGTACTGTAACAGCAAAAGGTTCATATTACTCACCCAATGGCTCATCCGATCAGCTGCCATCAGTTCGGTACTATCCTCAGCATCCAAATCCTCCTCTTCGTCCTCCAATTCATCCTCATATGAAGAATAGTAGCCATCATCATTTTCGTGCAAAAAATTCTTGTCATCTGGATCCCGCAAACGGGTCGGTGTTTTCGAAAAGTCGTTTTCATCCTCCGCTTTGCCCGACTTGGGCCCATTATTGTTCATCGAGTGGAGAAGAGAATTTGTCTGTGGCGAAATAAATTCACATTTTTGTTCATTTTTAGTTTTCACTGAAAAAAGATTGAGAAATAGTCGAAATACGCATATACACGCACACATACGCATATAAAATAAATATATGCACATGAGTGAGTGAGTGAGAGTAAATAGTTCACAACGGGAAGTCAACTCAACTTTAGAGGGAGCAAGCAATGGCAATATCAATTCAATTACTCACTCTGATGCACGGTATTCGTTTGTAGCTATAAATACATGACGAGACGCGTGGAAAACAGAAAGAGACACTAATATAAGATACACTTGAATTCAAGATTTGCCATTTGAGCTTGCAATCTGCAATTGATCATTGAGTGAATATCTACCTAAGGAAACATATACAATGTACAAACAAATTGCCAATTGAAACTGTCACCTAAATTTATGGTAGTGTTACACGCCGACTGGCAAATGGCAGTCACTCGTGCATTTCTTAGACGTTCCTTATGTGTGATAAAAAATTCAGAAAATCGTATTTGTTGGGAGTATCGTTTCTTTCATACCGCCTTGGATTTGACAATTTCATAAACTGAACTGCTTCGATTTAAATATTTGCATAAACCTGGAAGGCTTCTTGTTTGTCAATGATATATCGGGGTTTCTATCGAAACGAAAATTGAAGACTATGGAATTTCTATTCTAGGAGGAATGTATTTTAAAATATGTGCAGCAAATGATTTTAAAGTTTTGAAAAACACATTGAATAAAGGACTGGACTAACTAATTTTTACTGATAATGGATTATAATAATGCTTAGTCCATATAAAGCTGGTAAAATTCTGCCATAGCATGAATGAAATAACAATCTCCAAAATTCAATGGACATGTTAATTGCGCAAGTCATAACTCGCACAATGGTCCGAATCTCACACACTGATTCAATTAGTATGCCCTAAATTGAAATTGAGCCAACCAAGGACTGAATGCTAATGTCAACAGTGACCAGAAGAAAAAGAAGACATATTTGTATTGTGTACAGTAGCGTCAAACAGGAAAATGGCAAACGTTCCGATTCAATGGATGATAATAAATGTCAACTGTCAAAAATGAATGAGACGAAGGTAGACATTTGACTACCTTTAGAGGAAAATTCTCGTGGAAACAACAGCTGCTGCCGCCTTTTGAACTTTAATATTCCATTCTCCATTATAGAATGGGCTAACGCAACTCGCCGTTCTCAACCCAGCCCCATTATATTATACCTGATCCCGACTAGCTTACAACGAAACTAACAAACTACCTACCTAGTTTAGAAACTAGTATTATGAATAACAAAGCAAATCATGTGGACAATACTGCTTCAAATTTCATTATGCATTTCTTGAAAGCAGTCACAATATTTGGCACAGATTATATCAAACAAATAAGCGTAACAATCATGAATGCACTGTTCAAGAGAGTTCCAAAGATGTAGCATAAGTTAAATTTACAATCAAAGAAAATTTTTTAACTGCGTTCAGCTACCGGACATGCAGAATCGGTTCTTGCTCTCAGAAAACTCTAGATTTTCAAGAATGAACCTACTAAAAGTTTCAATTTATGTAGCCAAAACAGGTCCTTCAAGTATTAAGTGTTCAGTAATTATGCATTGGGATTGAGTGTAAACAACTGTTTGTAATTTATAGTTTGAAAATAGTTTATCAGCCAAAGATCTCCTCATTTATGTAATAAGATAGGTAAAATAGGTTAAAAAGTGTCACCGTACGGAGAAAAGTATCTAGCAATGACTGATTTGGTTGACACGTTAATAAATCATACAAAACAATGGTTTTACGCCTCATGCATTGTTTCTGCCGTCTTTAGTACAACTGTTTTCATAATATCGGCATTGCAAGACTAGCGATGGTATACAAATACATCCACTAACTAACTAACCCATCTCTATAAAAACTAAAAACAGTTTTGGATGCATTAAATCTCCATCACAAGCCAATACTGCTGCATCATCTTTTCTTCCCTAAGTGACTCATGGAACAATAACAATAATAATAATGCTATTATAATGGTCCGCTCAACTAACTAACTAACTATCTACTAATGTTTTTAAGTGGAAACGGAATAATGAGAATCCATATAGAATGCCACAGCTGTGCATATTCACATTTCATATGTTCTTCACCACAACAAAACAAACCCATCTAGGGTTGTGTGATAGCCAGCATAAGGAGACAGACTGTGAAAGGATGATTATATGGTTGACCTTTGCACGACTTCTCGTGGGGAATAATTATGCAAGTTGTCACGCACTTTGCAAACTAACAATAAAGGGCACTCACTGATGGGAACCATCATATACCATGAGACTCCATCAAGTGGAGATGCGTATTGCGTATGCATAAATGAAGAAATGAAAGCTGCACTGCTCACACAAGAAAAAGCTACACTATTTGCAATCTATCTATCCATTCACTATTAGTAAGCATTGGAGCGAAAAACAAGAGATGATGAACATGATACAAGCACGCATTGTATTATTCCAGATCCCATATCATGGCACATAAATTAAAGACAATACAAACATTATACGAAGCGATGAGAAGGATTACACGCATGGACGCTTGATCAGTCCCTAAAGACAAATAGTAAAAAAAAAACGCACAATGGATAGTACAAACTGTACGCATTATCATGTCATTCCAAATGGACAAATTGATTCCGCATACGAATTACGAATGCACATGACAGCAAAACAATTAATTGGTCTATGCTACTAATAGCTCATCCCATATGTAAAGGTTAGATCAGCGGATTGCTCATTTTTTTCCCTGTGCCAATACAAAAACCCATAAAATAATCCCACAATACTACAGCAACTATGCAAATTAATGGACAAGTCATTGACTGACTCGAAAAAAAGGATTCATAAATAAACGACAACAGTAGTTATTCCTGGCATGACTAACTAAGAAACTTGAAACATCCCGGAAGACGATTTTCTTTGCGTCAGTCAGTTGGAAATTAATAAAATTGAGCATAATTCGGAAATCAAGAACCAATTCCGCATTCACAGGTCGGCTGCAAAATTTATGAGAAATGAGAACAACATGTGATGATGCGACGATTTGTTCTGAAAATGATAACTGACTGCCTATACTAACTAACTAACCGCTGCTAACTTAACTTACCACCAGCCACCTTCCTACTCCATATAATGAGTTTGGGATACTAAATATTACATGGCGTGCCCAAAACACACAAAAAAAAACTGCCAAAGAGTCAACGAGGCGAGCTACAAGTTAGTAAAGTGGCTCGTTCCTCCTTTCTGTAAAATATATATTTTCATCCTGTTTCGTCTCCCTCCATGACTGATGGACCATTGCCAAGGTACAAGTATCTACTGCCAACCAAGACAAGAGGCAAACAGTAGTGTGTCTTTAAAAAAGAGCAAAACAGAGTGCAGCTTAATGAAATTACAATGATAATTCTGACAAATGAGCAAACGAAACCAACTGTTTGGTTCGATCAATACGAAACTTGGTCCGTCCACATTCATTCCATTTTCCAAGTAAAGTTACCATCATCAGTTAGACTTTACGAATATACGTGGTAGTAGCAATACATACTTTAAGTTAATATAAGCAATGATAATGACATGGTTATGTAAAAAAATGAATCGAAAAAAAACCTTAGTTTTCTTGCAAAAAGAATTGTCCCTTTTTCCCGGTGACAACTCAAACTGACTATATACACCACACTAACTTAACTACGGAATGGGCGTATTGGCGACATGAGAAATTTTTCTCCCGTCTTTATATCTCTCTTTCTCTTGAGTAATAGATAGCTTTGCATGCATTCATTATAGATGACAATTTATTTGCCTTGTTTCCTCCTACTATCGCCACCACAAAATGCACACTTTCTAACCAACCAAACCATAGGTTGTCAAAATCCGATGAAATATGACTGTTGATCTATATTCCTAACCTTGTGTGAATTTCTTCGCATCAGGAAAAACTGTTGGAGTTTTGTTACTTAAAAAAATGAGAAACCACGTTGGCCCACTACGAGGTGTGGAAAGGAATAATTTTTCTATGGAGAAATGGGAATGAGTAATTTTGCATGCAAGCATAATAAATTCCAGAATACATTACTTATGTGTTATAGGGCAACCCCAAATGAAATCCAGTCTGTTCCAAAGAAATGATATATTATTCGGGAATTCTTTACAGATAACATTACAGTTGAGTTAGAGACAAAAGTATGCGCAGTTTTAGTTATAAGTTGCCCTACTACATAACATTAGTTCGTGAATCATATCTCTGTCTCTCTATTATATGATGCATACACACAAGTAGTGTACGCCTTTGACTGCATACTGGAGGCAACATGCAACATAGCGCCTACATTGAAATAAGTGTGACTCGAGTAGAAAAAAGATTAGACACATACCTTGGTGGTGATTGGCTGTGAGTTTGCATCCAGTCGGTTTAGAATGCGATCCAAACTTTTGAATCGGCTGGGAGTGTCAGCAGGACGCTTTTGGCGTGCGAATGAAGTCAATTCCGAGTAAGATGGTTTTGCACTAAATACCGGACTTAGCACTTGTGCCAAAATAATGACACTGATTATGGTTCCACCAGCAATCACATTTGTTCTAGCCATTCTGGCCATCATTGTTGTCAACCCGGGTAATACAGACACTGGCAGTTAATTGAGAGACACAGTGGGCGGTATGAGAAATTCTTTTATTGGGTTTGAGTGTGTAACAACTAATTTGGTCCTGGAATCCAATTTGCGCGGATCTTTTTTCAATCAACGGCTCCACAAGTATGGATCAAATAGACAATCAGACAGATCACACGTTTGTAGGACATAACACAGTCAATGTACAGATGACTCCAACAGACAAGACTCAATAACAATAGAGTATAGAAAGTTTGTTGTTGATTTTATAAGTGAGCACAGCACACGTTGTATTTTAGAATGTGGACGTGGAGCTGAGAAAAAACGCACTAATCAAATCAAGGCGACTTGCTAATATTCAGTCTTCAGTGAGTATTTGTTTGGATTACACGATATTTTCAGAGCCCAGTTTGTTAGTTCAATAAAACTCCACTCTTGTATAAATAGCTTTGAGTATGGGTCAAGATACTGACCAAAATTTTGTATCTTCAAAATTTCAGGAGGGAAACTTGTAGCTGTTTTTAGTGTGCAGGATTTTAATACTTGTGCACAGTAGTTGGCTACAAGATCTTTCACGTGGAGAAGGAGTAATAGGTTATGTCTTATACTCAAGATAACGAGTCTCACGTATTTAGCAAAAGG
>Ga0210040_10000280_pt1 | contig 88863 bp, 73 predicted proteins | sample CryGeyCG12114_NA_FD_185462 | JGI IMG/M metagenome (GOLD analysis project Ga0210040, IMG submission 185462) | Groundwater microbial communities from aquifer - Crystal Geyser CG19_WC_8/21/14_NA (SPAdes) (version 2) | ecosystem: Environmental > Aquatic > Deep subsurface > Groundwater | place: USA... | reverse complement strand
TCGATGCCGTCGATCCGCACGCCGCCGAAGCGCACCTCGCCGCGGGTGACCTCCCCTTCCTCGGTCTTGAGGAGGCCGCTGATGGCCTTCAGCGTGGTGGACTTGCCCGCGCCGTTGGCGCCGAGGAGCGCCACGATCCGCCCCTGCGGGACGGCGAGGGAAAGGCCGCGCAGCACCAGGATGACGTCGCTGTAGACGACCTCGATGTTGGAAACCTCCAGCAGCGGCGGCGCGGGCTGCGCCGCCGCCGTGGGCATCGGGTGCTGCGAGGCGTCGAGCATCACCAGCCCAGCAGCTCGCGCTTGCGCTCGAGCTCGACCGTGGTCACGGGCTCGAGGCGCATGGTGCCCGCGCGGATCAGATCCGCGACGCTGCCCTGGGAGGTGTCGCCACCGACGACCGCGCGGTAGATCGCCACCCGCATGGTGCCGCGATGGTCCTCGTTGGTGAAGGTGGAGGGGGTGCAGACGCCCTCGAATCCCTTGGGCACCCAGTTCGTGCGCTCGTAGAAGCCGCGCTGGATGCGCTCGCCGGTGATCTGGCCGCCATTGGCGGCGGCGGTGTCCATGGCCTCCACCATCAGCATCGCGGCGCAGGCGCCGGCAAGGTAGTGGACGGGGCGGTAGGCGGTGCCGGCGGGATCGGAGATGCGGCTGATGGCCCGGATGGTCTCCATGCCCGGCGCATCCTGGCCGGTGACGACCTGGGTGCGGACGGGAAAGACCACGCCGTTGGCGGCGGCGCCGGCGGCCTTCATGGCGTTCTCGTCCATGCCCCAGACATTGCCCATGAACTGGACCTGCACGCCCGCTGTCTGGCAGGCGCGCAGCACGGAGATGTTGGAGCCCGCGGTGTTGCCGAGATAGGCGTAGTTCGCGCCCTGCTGCTTCAGGGTGAGGCATTGCGAGGTGTAGTCGCCGGGCGTGAGCGCGAACTGGATGGCCGGCAGCACCTCGAAGCCGAGGTCGCGCGCCATCGCCTCGCCCGCTTCCTTCGGCGAGTTCGGATAGGGGTGGTTGCCGCCCATGTGGACGTATTTCGGACGGCCCTGGCCACCCTTGGCCTTCCAGTCGTCGGCGGCCCAACGGAGCATGCCGCGCAGCGCATCCGAGTAGGATGGGCCGAAGAAGAAGTTGTAGGGCGAGGCCTCGACGCCGGCGCGCCCGGACTTGCCGCCGGCGTCGGTGAGCGCCGCGGAGTAGGAGCCGGAGATGAAGGGGATGCGGTCTCGGTTGACGAAGCGGACGAGCGCCTCCGTGTCCGCCGTGCCCCAGCCCTGGATGGCGACGACGCGCTCGCGCCCAGTCCAGGACTGGTACTGGCTGACGGCGCGCGGCGCCTGGTAGCCATAGTCGAAGCCAAGCACGTTGAGCTGCCGCCCCGCGACCCCCTGGCGCGTCTGGTTCACCCAGGCGAGCGTGTCCGCGACGCCCTGCCCATAGGGCACGCCGACATCGGAGGTGGCGCCCGAATTGTCCATCAGGTGGCCGACGGGGATGCGCTGCTGGGCCAGGGCCGGGGTGGCCAGGGCCAGTGTTGCCGCGACGGCGAGTGCTGCCTTCATGACGTCGTCTCCTGTGGCCGCGGTTCCGCGGCTCGTTGTCAGTGGGAGTAAGGGTAGAGCTTCCAGTAGGCCTTGATCAGCTTCCATCGCCGCGCCAGCCCGTCCGGCTCGAAGATGAGGAAGAGGATGATGGCGGCGCCGATCGCCATCTCGCGCAGGAAGGAGATGTTGCCGCCGATCTTCAGCGCCCGGTCGATCGCACCGCCCGCGACGGCGTCGGCGGCGGACTGCACCACCTCCGGCAGGGCCACCATGAAGGCGGCGCCCATCAGGCTGCCCATGATGGAGCCCAGTCCCCCGATGATCACCATGCCCAGGAACTGGATGGAGAAGAGGATGTTGAAGGCCTCGACGCTGACGAATTGCAGGTGGTGCGCGTAGAGCGCGCCGCCGATGCCCGCGTAGAAGCTGGCGATGCCGAAGGAGAGGGTGCGGTAATAGGCGAGGTTGATGCCCATGATCTCCGCGGAAAGGTAGTGGTCCCGCACGGCGACCAGCGCCCGCCCGTCCCGCGTGCGCATCAGGTTGGCGGCGGCGACGAACATCACGATGACGAAGGCGAGGACCAGGTAGAAGTAGGTCTCCTCCCGATCGAGCGCGAAGCCGCCGATGGCCGGGCTTTCCGTCAGCCGCCCCGCGACGCCGCCGGTGAACCAGCGGGCGCGGGCGAAGAAGTCCTCCAGGATGAACTGGGCGGCCAACGTCGCGATGGCGAGGTAGAGGCCCTTCAGCCGGGCGGCCGGGGCGCCGAAAACGAGGCCAATCAGCGCCGTCATCACGCCCGCGATGGGGATGCAGAGCAGCACGGGGAGGCCGAAGGTGTCGTGCAGCCAGGCGGAGGAGAAGGCGCCGAAGCCGAAGAAGGCGGCGTGGCCGATGCTGATCTGCCCGGTGAAGCCGACGAGGATGTTCAGGCCGAGCGCCGCGATGCCGAGCGTGCCCACGTTGATCAGCAGGCTGAGGAAGTAGCGATCCAGCACCAGTGGCGCGAAGCAGAGCACCGCGAGGCCTGCCCACAGAGCCGCGCGGCTGCCGAGCGTGGGGAAGATCGTGGTGTCCGCGCGGTAGCTGGTGCGGAAGTCGCCGGCCGGCGTCATGACCGTCATGCCGTCAGATCCGCTCGATGTTCTTGGTGCCGAACAGGCCGTAGGGCTTGATCAGCAGGATGAGCAGCAGCGCGTAGAAGGGCGCCACCTGGTACATGTTGCCCCAGTTGAGCCACTGGCTGTCCACGTATTGCGCGAGGTTCTCCAGCACGCCGACGATGAGCCCGCCGAGCACCGCGCCGAGGATGGAATCGAGCCCCCCGAGGATCACCGCGGGAAACACCTTGATCCCGTAGAAGGACAGCGCGGAGGAGACGCCGTTCACCATGCCGACGGTGACACCCGCGACCGCCGATACCACCGCCGAGATCGCCCAGGACATGGCGAAGACCCGGGGGACGGAGATGCCGAGGGACTGCGCCACCTGCTGGTCGAAGGCGGTGGCGCGCATGGCCAGCCCGTGGCGGGAATAGCGGAAGAACCAGCCGAACCCCGCCATGATGGCCAGCGAGATGCCCAGCGAGAGCAGATAGGCTGTCTGCACCTCCAGCCCGAGCACCGACACGCGCTCCGCGGTGAAGACGGGCGGGAATGGCTTGGCGAAGACGCCGAAGATCCACTTCATGAGCGCCTGGAAGAAGATGCCCATGCCGATGGTGGCCATGATCACGCTGATCACGGGCTCTCCGATCAGCGGGCGCAGCACCACCACCTGGAGGATGATCCCGAACAGGGTCATGAAGACGAGGGTGAAGAGGAAGCCGATGACGAAGGGCAGTTGCCACTCCGTCAGGAACCACCAGCACATCCAGGCGCCGACGAGCAGGAACTCGCCCTGCGCGAAGTTCACGACCTGGCTGGCCTTGTAGATCAGCACGAAGGACATCGCGACCACGCCGTAGAGCGCGCCTACGATCAGCCCGTTGAGGGCAAGCTGGAAGAGGAGCGTCCCGTCCATGGTCAGGCCGTCTCCCGCGCGCGCTGGCTGGAGGCGACGGCCAGCACGGTGCGGATGCGCTGCTTGGTGCCGTCCTGGAAGGTGATGGTCGTGTCCACCGGGATGCTCTCCTCTCCGGCGTAGATGGCGTCGATGATGGTGCCGTATTTCTGATTGATCACGCCGCGGCGGACCTTGCGCGTGCGGGTCAGCTCGTCGTCGTCGGCGTCCAGTTCCTTGTAGAGGAGGACGAAGTCGCGGATGCGCTGCGCGGGCGGGAGGGTGGCGTTCACCTTCTCCACCTCGGCCCGCAGCAGCTCCAGCACCTGGGGGCGGGACGACAGGTCGGTGTAGGTGGTGAAGGAGATGCGGTTGCGCTCCGCCCATTTGGAGACGATGGGGAAGCGGATGCAGAGAAGGGCGGCCAGGTGCGGCCGCCCGTCGCCCAGCACCACGGCCTCGGCGACATAGGGGCTGAACTTCAGCTTGTTCTCGATGAACTGGGGGGAGAAGCGGTCGCCCTGCGCGGTGGTCGCGATGTCCTTGATGCGGTCGATCACCACGAGGTGGCCGGCCTTGTCGAAGTAGCCGGCATCGCCCGTGTGCAGCCAGCCGTCCCGCATGTCCGGGATGCCCTCCACCCCGTGGTAGCCCTGGAACATGTTCCCGTGGCGCGTCAGGATCTCGCCGACGCCGTTCGCGTCCGGCTCGTGCACGCGAAGCTCGACGCCCTCGAAGGCCGTGCCGACCGTGTCGAAATCCACCTCGCCCGGGCGGTGGATGGTGTAGGCGCCGAGGCTTTCCGTCTGGCCGTAGAGCTGGCGCAGCGGCACGCCCATGGCCTGGAAGAAGCGGAATGTGTCGGGGCCCAGCGCCGCGCCGCCGGTGGCCGCCGAGGTCAGGCGGGTGAAGCCCATGCGGTCGCGCAGGGCGCGGAACAGCAGCAGGTCCGCGAGCCTGGAGCGCCGGCCCTTCGCCTGTGCGGCCAGGCCGAGCTTCATGCCCCAGTCGAAGGCCCGGCGCTTCAGCGGCGAGGCGTCCATCACCCGCGCCCGCACGTCCGCGGCCAGCGTTTCCCACACGCGGGGGGCGAAAAGCACGAAGCTGGGGCCGATCTCGCGGAAGTCCGCCATCATCGTTTCGGGCTCCTCCACGAAGGAGACGCGCATGCGCGCGACGAGGCCGAAGCCGAAGACGTACATCTGCTCCATGATCCAGGGCAGCGGCAGGACGGAGACGTACTCGTCCGCGGGGCCCTTGGGATCGGCGGTCAGGTAGGTTTCGGCATGGCGCACCAGCGCGCGGCCGCTCAGCATGGCGAGCTTGGGCCGGGCGGTGGTGCCGGAGGTCGTGCAGAGCACGGCCACGCGGTCGGCGTCCACCGCATCCACCATCCGGTCCCAGGCCCCAGGATCGGCGGCATGGGCGGCCTCCCCGCGCGCGACGAGATCGGCCATGGAAAGCAGGCGCGGGTCCGAGTACTTCCGCATGCCGCGGGGGTCGGAATAGACGACGTGGCGCAGCGTCGGCACCTCGTCGGCGACGTTGAGCAGCTTGTCCACCTGCTCCTCGTCCTCGGCGATGGCGACGGTGGCGCCGGCGAAGGAGAGGAGATAGGCGACCTCCTCCTCCAGCCCGTCGCGGTAGAGGCCGAGCGAGCGGGCGCCGAGCGCGTGGGCGGCGACCTCGCCCATCACCCAGTCCGGGCGGTTGTCGCCGATCAGGGCGACCACGTCCGCCGCCCCGATGCCGAGCCCGTGCAACCCGAGGGCAATCGCGCGCGTCCGCGCCTCGTACTCGCCCCAGGTGAAGGAGCGCCAGATGCCCAGGTCCTTCTCGCGCAGGGCGACCTCGTGCCCGTGCGCGCGGGCGTTGCGCCGCAGAAGGCGCGGGAAGCAATCCTCCGCCCCGCTCACGCCGGGATCGCCTCCGCCGGCGCCGCCTCGGCCTCGCCGAGATAGGCGCGGCGCACCTCCGGATGGGCCATCACCTCGGCGGGCGCGCCCTCGGTCAGCTTGCGGCCGAAGTCGAGCACCATGACGCGGTTCGAGATGTCCATGACCACGCCCATGTCGTGCTCGATCATCAGGATGGTCATGCCCCATTCCTCGTTGAGGTCGAGGATGGTGCGGGCCATGTCCTCCTTTTCCTCGAGGTTCATGCCGGCCATGGGCTCGTCGAGCAGGATCAGCTTGGGGCGCAGCGCGACGGCGCGCGCGAGTTCCACGCGCTTCCTCAAGCCATAGGAAAGGGTGCCGGCCTGCGCCTTGCGGATATGCTGGATCTGGAGGAAGTCGATGATCTCCTCCACCTCGCGCCGGTGCGCCAGCTCCTCGCGCTGGGCGCCGCCGAACCAGTAGGCCATGCCCGAGAGGAAGCCGGACTTCAGAAGGTGGTGGCGGCCGACCATGATGTTGTCGAGCACGCTCATGTGCCCGAACAGCGCCAGGTTCTGGAAGGTGCGGCCCAGGCCGAGCGCCGCGCGCTTGTTGGGGCGGAGCCGCGTCACGTCCGCGCCGTCGAACAGGATCCGCCCCTCGGTCGGGCGGTAGCGGCCGGAGACGCAGTTCACCATGGAGGTCTTGCCCGCGCCGTTCGGGCCGATGATGGAGAAGACCTCGCCGCGTTTCACCGAAAACGAAACGTCGGTCAGCGCCCTGATGCCGCCAAAGCGCAGGGACACGGATTCCGCCTGCAGGATCGGCACGCCATCGCCCACCCGTACGCTCCCTCATGACTTATCGTTAAGGCAAGCATGAGGGGCGGGCGCGGCGGCGGCAAGGGGGTAGTGGGGGCTGCCTCCTAGCGATCCCGCAACGAGATCGCGAGCACCGGGTCGTCTGTCGCCACGGCGTCCAGGCCAAGGTCGAGCATGCGCCGGAGGGCGGGGGCGTGGTTCGCGCCCCAGGCGCCGACCCGCAGCCCCGCCCCGCGGAAGGCGCCGAGGAGTTCGGCGTCCATCGCGCTCTCATGCGTCTCCACCATGCCGGCGCCGGTGCGGCGGAGCACCGCGAGGATGCCGTCCAGGCCGATGTGGCGGATCATGGCGGGGCTGAAGAGCCAGGCGACGCTGCGCAGGCCCCCGGCCGCCACCGCGGCTGCGGCGACCTCCGCCTCGAAGACGATGACCTCCGTGCGCGGGCGCAGCCCGTGCCGGTCCAGCGCCGCCAGCACGTGCCCGAGAAGCGGGGTGTCCAGCCGGCCGCGCCAGTCCGCCTTCACCTCGATCTGGATGCCGCCGCGCCCCGTCGCCACGAGGGAGAGCAGGTCTTCCAGGCGCGGCACCGCCTCCCCCCCCGCACCGATCAGGCGGAGCTTCGCCAGCTCCGCGGCCGTGCGCTCGCCCAGCGCGCCCCGGCCGTTGGTGGTGCGCTCCAGCGTGGGGTCGTGCATCACCATGACCTCGCCGTCGGCGGAATGGTGGACATCGCATTCCACCGCATCCGCCCCCGCCGCGATGGCGTTGCGGAAGGCGGCCAGGCTGTTCTCCGGCCAGAGGATGGCGCCGCCGCGATGGGCGATGATCTCGGTCATTGTGATCCTCCTCAGGGCGGGCGTGGCGCTAGCACGGGCACCGGGGCGCTTCCAGGCACGCCCGCCGGCGCGATCAGGGCAGGCGGGCCAGGCGTTCGCCGAGCAAGGCGAAGAAGCCGTCCGCGTCCAGCGTCCAGGGCAGGGTCACGCGTGCGGGCTCTCCCGTGCGGCCCCAGCGGTCCAGATGGGTCCGGCCCCGCGCGGGGCCCGGGGCGCAATCGACCTGCACGGCCGCCTTCTCCGCGTGGAACAGGTCGGGCGCCACCAGCCAGGCGATGGCGCAGGGATCGTGCAGCGGGTGCCCCTCCCCGCCCAGCCGCCGGGACGGAGGAACGGCCGAGAGGATGTCGCAGGCCGCGCGCAGGCAGGCGCCGCCGCCGAGCCGCCGCATCGCCGCCACCCTCGCGGGCGTCACCAGCGCCTGCATCGTGAGCTCCAGCGTGACCAGCGTCGCGGGCACGCCGAGGTTGAGCAGGATGTCCAGCGCCTCCGGGTCGCTGGCCGCGTTGAACTCCGCCGAGGGCGTCCAGTTCCCCTCCCCCCAGGCGCCGCCCATCAGCACGATCTCCCGCACCCGCCCTGCGAGGTCCGGCTCGGTGGCCAGGGCCAGGGCCAGGTTGGTCACGGGCCCGATTCCGACCAGCGTGGTGGCGGCCGGGGCGGAGGCGCGGAGCATCGCGCGGATCGCGTCCGCCGCCAGCGCCCGCACCGGCGGCGGCCCGTCCGGCAACATCACGCCGCCCAGGCCGTCGTCGCCGTGCACCGCGCGCTCCCCGGCGAAGCGGCCGCGCAGCGGGCGGTCGGCGCCGGGCACCACCGGCACCACGGCACCCGCCAGCCCGACCACGGCGGAGGCGTTGCGCAACGTCCGCCCGAGCCCGGCATTGCCGCCGACGACGGTGACGAGACGCAGATCGATCTCCGGCGAGGCGAGGGCCAGCCAGAGCGCCAGCGCGTCGTCGGTGCCGGGATCGCAGTCGATGATGGCGGCGCGCCGCTGCGCCGGTGCCGACGCGTTCATGCCCAGGGGACCCGGGCGGTGACTGGCGCCCGCTCGCCCCCCGGGGAGCGCCGGCGGCGGTCACGCCGCCGCGCCGTGACGGAACCGGCGAGCGGTCCCAGCTCCTGGGCCATCGGCATGGGCGGCGCTTCTGCTCCGTTTGCGGGGGGTGGCGCGACCATGCCAGCTTGCCCGCGGCCCGGCCACCCGTTGCCCCGGGCATGAAACAAACGTCACGGATGGAGGCCCCATGCGCCTGCGCGTCGCCCTTCTCGCCGCCGCCCTGGTCCTGCCGGGCGTGGCCCGGGCGCAGGATACGCTGCGCATCGGTGTCGAATCCGGGCCCACCAGCCTGGACCCCCACTACGCCAGCCTGATCACCAACATCGCCTTCGCCCGCCATGTGTTCGAGCCGCTGGTGCAGCAGGACGCGCGGCAGGTGCTGCGGCCATCGATCGCCAGTGCCTGGCGCGTGGTGGACGACCTGACCTGGGAATTCACCATCGACCCCCGCGCGCGCTTTCACGACGGGGCGCCCGTGCTGGCGGAGGACGTGGCCTTTTCCATACAGCGGGCCGGCAGCGTGCCGAACTCGCCCTCCTCCTTCGGCTACGCCACGCGCGTGGTCACGGCGGTGGAGGATGCCGGGCAAGGAGTGGTGCGGATCCGAACGCGGGTCCCAACCCCGCTGCTGGCGAACAACCTCGCGCTCGTGATGGTGGTCTCCCGCAAGCACGGCGAGGGCGCGACCACGGCCGACTACAATGCGGGGCGCGCGATGATCGGCACCGGGCCCTTCCGCCACGTCTCCTGGCAGCCCGGCAGCCCCTATGTCGCGGAGCGCAACCCCGGCTTCCACGGTGTCGCCCCCGCCTTTGCCAGGGTGGAGTTCCGCCCGATCGCGGCCGCCGCCTCCCGCGTGGCGGCGCTGGCGGCGGGGGACGTGGACCTGATCGAGATCGTCCCGCCCGAGCAGTTCGAGCGCTTCAAGGCCGATGCCCGCTTCGCGACCAGCGAGAGCCCTTCCAACCGGCTGATCTTCCTGACGCTGGACAGCGATCGGGAGCAGAGCCCTTTTGTCCGTGGCCGGGACGGGTCGCCGATCCCCAATCCCTTGCGCGACGCCCGGGTCCGCCGGGCGCTGTCGCTCGCGATCAACCGGCAGGCGCTGGCGGAGCGCGTGCTGCGGGGCCAGGCCCTCCCGGCGGGCGACCTCGGCCCGCCCGGCTACTTCGGCACCTCGCCGGAGCTGGGCGCCGAACGGCTGGACCTCGAGGCCGCCCGGCGCCTGCTGGCCGAAGCCGGGCTGGCCCAGGGTTTCGCCCTACAGGTGAACGGCCCCAATGACCGCTTCGTGAACGACGAGCAGGTGGTGCAGGCGCTCGCGCAGATGTGGACCCGCCTCGGCATCACCGCGACGGTGGAGACGAAGCCCCGCGGCACGTGGCTGAGCGAGGCGGCGCAGCTGAAGTACAGCGTGAACCTCGCGGGGTTCTCGCCGAACCCGGAGGTTCTGGGAATGCTGGAAACGCAGGTGCATAGCTGGAACACCTCGCTGGGCCTAGGAACCGCCAACCGCGGCCGGTTCAGCAACTCCGCGATCGACGCGCTGATCCAAAAGGCACGGCAGACCATGGATGACGGGGACCGGGCCCGGCTGACGCGGGAGGCGACACATCGAGCGATACGCGAGGAAACGGCCATTATCCCACTGTATTTTCAGGTCAATACATGGGCGATGCGGCGTGGCCTTCTTTACGAGGCGCGGAGCGACGAGATGACGCTGGCCCAGTCCGCGGGCCACGCGCCGTGATCACCGCCCAGGTCCGCCGCGCCGCCGTCGCCGCCGCCCGGGGCGACGCGCCCTTCGACCTCCTGCTGACCGGCGGCACTGTCGTGGACACGGCGCTGGGAGAGCTTCGCCCGGCCGATATCGGCATCACCGGCGGGCTCATCGCGTCGGTCCACCCCCCGGGCGCGCGAACCGATGCGGTGGAGACGCACGACCTGTCCGGCCGCTTCGTGACGCCGGGCTTCGTGGACAGCCATCTGCACTTTGAATCCTCCTTCATGGCACCCGCCGACTACGCGTCCGTGGTGGTGTCCCATGGCACCACCACGGCGGTCTGGGACCCGCACGAGCTGGCGAACGTGCTGGGCGTGCCGGGCGTGCGCTGGGCGGTGGAACAGTCCCGCGGGCTGGACCTGCGGGTGCTGGTGGCCGCGCCCTCCTGCGTGCCCTCCGCGCCCGGGCTGGAGCTGGCAGGGGCGGAGATCGGGCCGGCGGAGATGGCGGAAATGCTGTCCTGGCCGGAGGTGTCCGGCGTGGCCGAGGTGATGGACATGGCCGGCGTGCTCTCGGGCAGCCCGCGCATGGAGGGGATCGTCGCCGCCGGCATGGCCTCGGGGAAGAACGTCAACGGCCACGCGCGCGACCTGACCGGCGCCGCGCTCCAGGCCTATGCCGCCGCGGGTGTCACCTCGGACCACGAGATCATGGGGCCCGAAGACTTTCTCCAGAAGCTCCGTGCCGGCCTGACGGTGGAACTGCGGGGTAGCCATGACGCCGTGCTGCCCGGGGTGGTGGCCGCCATCAACGCGCTGCCGGGCCTGCCGCCCACGCTGGTCGCCTGCACCGACGACATCTTCCCCGACGAGCTGATGGCGAAGGGCGGGCTGCGCGACACCCTGGCACGGCTGGTGGGCCACGGGCTGCCCCCGGTTCATGCCATCCGGATGGCCACCCTCAACGCGGCCCTGCGGCTGAAGCGCGACGATATCGGCCTGCTCGGCCCCGGGCGGCTCGCCGAGATCGCCGTGCTGTCGGACCTGCCGGGCATGGTGGTGGAGCGGGTCTATGCCGGTGGCCGGCTGGTGGCGCGCGACGGGGCGATGCTCACGCCGCCGCCGCGCCCCGCCGGCACGGAGGGCCTGCGCAACACCGTCCGGGTTCCGCCGCAGGCGCCCGAGGCCTTCGCGCTGCGGCCGCGCGGGGTGAGCGACGGCCGGGTGCGCCTGCCGGTGGTGGGCGGGGCGCGGGTGGTCCACTGGGCGGAGGCCGAGGTGGATGTGTCAGGGGGTGTCGCCGCGGTGCCGGAGGGGCACGCGCTGATCGCCGTCCTGCACCGGCACGGACGGCGGTGCCCGTTGCCCGTGGTCTGCCTCGCCAATGGCTGGGGCGAGCCGCGCGGCGCGATCGCGACCACCATCAGCCACGACAACCACAACCTTCTGGTGATCGGCCGCGACGGGCACGACATGGCCGCCGCGGCGAACGCGCTGATCGGTTGCGGCGGCGGCATGGCCGTGGCGGAGGGCGGCGTCGCGGCTTCGGTGCTTCCCCTGCCGCTCGCCGGGCTGCTGGCGGAAACACCGCCTGCCGAGACCGCCGCCGCCTTCGCGCGCCTCCGCGCCGCGGCGGACCGCGTCATGGACTGGAGCCCGCCCTACCGGGTGTTCCGGGGGGTCACCGGCATTTCGCTCGCCTGCAACCCCGGTCCCCATCCGACCGACCTCGGCCTTTCGGATGGCGGAACGGGCCTGCTTCGCGACCCGGCGGACCCTGTCGCAGCGGCAACACCCTGAGATTTCTCGCCGTCCGCGCAACGAACGTCGAACATCACCATTGCGTGAACACGATGGCGTGACCTAATCCGGTGCGGCCATCCGGTCGGAGGGTCCGGATGCCCTTCCGGCGGGATGGGCTGGCCGAGGGGGATCACGATGGCGCTTTCGCAACGTCCCGGCGGGCCCGCAGGAGGCCGTGCCGCCCGATGATTTTCGCGTCCTTCGAGTTCCTCTGCCTCTTTCTGCCCGTCTTCTTCGCCGCTTACTTCGTGACCCCGTTCCAGTACCGGAACTGGCCGATCCTTGTCCTGTCCTGGGCCTTCTACGCCTGGTGGCGGGTGGATTTCCTGGCGCTGCTGGTCTTCTGCACGGTGTTCACCTTCTACACGGTGAAGTTCATGGACCAAGCCGGTCCGAGGACACGCCTCGGCACATGGCTGCTGGTGCTGGGCCTCGCCGGGAACCTCGGCGTGCTCGCCTACTTCAAGTACGCGAATTTCGGGGTGGGCGCCTTCAACGACATTCGGGCTTCCATGGGCCTTGCGCCCGTTGCCTGGGTCGAGATCGTCCTGCCGATCGGCCTGTCCTTTTACGTGCTGCAGTCCGTCTCCTACCTGACGGATATCTGGCGCGGCACGGTTCCGGTGACCAGGAGGCTGGTGGACTACGCCACCTACAAGGCCATCTTCAGCCAGCTCATCGCCGGCCCCATCGTCCGCTACGCCGAGATCAAGGACGAGCTGGTCTCCCGCCCCCACAGCCTGGCGCAGTTCGGGCTGGGGGCGCGGCGCTTCATGATCGGCTTCGCGATGAAGGTGTGCCTGGCGGACACCGTGGCGCTGGTGGCCGACGCCGCCTTTGCCCTGCCCGCGCCCACGCTGGCGGATTCCTGGACCGGCGCCATCGCCTACACGCTCCAGCTTTACTTCGACTTCGCCGGCTATTCCGCCATGGCGATCGGGCTCGCGCTGATGATCGGGTTCCACTTCCCCGAGAACTTCAACCATCCCTATCTCGCCGGCTCCATCCAGGCCTTCTGGCAGCGCTGGCACATGACGCTGTCGCGCTTCCTGCGTGACTACCTCTACATCTCGCTCGGCGGGAACCGGCGCGGCGCCTTCCGCACCTATCTGAACCTGTTCCTGACCATGGCGATCGGCGGCCTCTGGCACGGAGCCAACTGGACCTTCATCGCCTGGGGTGCCTGGCATGGCGGGCTGCTCGCGGCGCACCGGCTCTGGCAGGGCGCGGGCGCGCGGCCCATGGGCTTCGCGCTGGGCAATGCGCTGACCATGCTGGCCGCCATTGTCGGCTGGGTGGTGTTCCGTGCCCACGACATCGGCAATGCCGGCACGATGTATGGCGGCATGCTCGGGCTGAACGGCGCGGCCCTGAGCGACGCGCTGGCATGGCAGGTCACGCCCGACCAGTGGTGGACCATGCTGATCGCCGTTGTGATCGTCTACCTGCCCCTGCTCGGCTCCCGCCTGCCCTTCCTGCGGCCGCCCGAGGCGATGGGAGGCGGCCTGGTGGGCGGGACCTGGCGCGCCGCCTGGATGGTGGCGCCCCTTTGCGGCTTCCTGCTCGGCGTGGTGCTGCTCTACAGCCGCGCGGCCGTCCCCTTTCTCTACTTCCAGTTCTGAGGACGGCATGAGCGACGCGCCCTGGAAGAACGCACACCGGGCCGCCGTGCTGCAGGGCGCCGCCGCGGCGGCGCTGCTGGCGCTCGGCGCCTGGCAGGGCGTGGCGGCCATCGCCAGCCCGCAAGGCCAGCAACGCCTGCGCCCGGCCCTGAACCTCGAGGCCTTCCTGTCCGGCAGGATGACGGGGGCGGTGAACCACGTCATGGCGCACGAGCTTCCGGCGGACCCCTTGCTACGCGCCGCCGGCGGAGTGTTCCGGTACAATCTTTTCCATTCGGGCGGACCTGCCGTTCGCGTGGGCTGCGCGGAAACGCTGTTCCTCGCCGAGGAGCTTCGACCCTGGCCCGAGGCCGATCTGGCGATGGGCGCGAGGGCGGAAGGCGTGCGCCGCCTGCGCGACGCACTCGGCGCGCGCAACATCGCCCTCGCGGTCGCGATCGTGCCTGACAAGGCGCGGGTGGAGGCGGCGAAGCTCTGCGGCGCGCCACGCTCGGCCCAGGCGGAAGCCCGCCACGACGCCTTCGTGGCCGCGCTGCGCGGGCAAGGGGTGGAACCCGTGGTCCTTCTGCCAGCCCTCCTGGCGGTGGAGGCCCGTGGCGGGGCCTACTGGCGCACCGACACGCATTGGAACCAGGAGGGCGCCCGGGCCGCGGCCGAGGCCATCGCCGCGGCGACCGAAGCGATCCCCCTCGCCCGCGGGGAGGATTGGCGGACCGCCGCGGCCCCGCAGGAGACGGACGGGCCCGGCGACCTGCTGCGGATCACCAGCCTCGACCGCGTGCCGGATGCGCTGCGCCCCCGTCCCGACCGGCAGCACGCCGAGCGCACGGAAAAGGCGGAGGACGCCTCGGACGGCGGCGGGCTGCTGGACGAGGCGCCGTCGCCCGAGGTGGCACTGGTCGGGTCATCCTATTCCGTCAACGCGAACTTCCATGGCGCGCTGCAAGCGGCGATGCGCAGCGCGGTGGTGAATGCGGCAACCGCCGGCGGCGGCTTCGCCGGCAGCGCCGCGACCTATTTCAGCGGGGAAACCTTCCGGCAGGCCCCGCCGAAGCTCGTCATCTGGGAAATTCCGGAACGGGTGGTGGCCCAGCCGCTGACCCAGGCGGAGCAGGAATTCCTCCGCCAGTGGGAGGCGCGCCGGTGACAACGGATCACCTCCGGGGCGCCGTCCTGGCTTCAGCCGAGGCACGCCCGGTGCCTGTCCAGCCGGCCGCCGCCGAGGTCCGGCCGGTCCGGCCTTTAACTGTGCTGCAACAAGCGGGTGGGATTGTTCGCCGCTCAGGGGGTTCGGGAATGTGGGCTCACAGGTTACAGGCCGGGCTGAAGGGGAAGAGCGATCTGGCGGCGGAAAACCCGGTGAGGCCAGGCCCCTTTCCGCGCGCTGCGCCGGCCATCCCCGCAGCGGCGATCGTGCTGGTCGCCGCACTGAGCGGCATGCCGGCGCAGGCCCAAGGGCAGCCCCTTCCCGGCCAGCCCTTGCATCACGCCGAGACCGGATCGGGCCCGAGACCGAACCGGGGCGTGGCCATCCTGATGGACCAGGCGAACTACTGGACGGCACAGGGCCGGCCCGAACTGGCGCAGCAGGCGCTCGACCGGCTTCTGCAGGTCGAGCCCGGCAATCCCGACGTTCTCGCGGCGGCGACCGAGGTGGCCGCGCAGAACGGCGACCGGGCAATCGCAGAGGCCTATGTCGGCCGCGTCATCCAGATCGCTCCGAACAGCCCGGCGGCTCTGAGGGCGAGCCTCGCGCTGCGCGCGGTCACGGTGGATCAGAACGTGCTCCGTGAGGCGCGGCGCCTGGCCCAGGCAGGCCAGCGCCCGGCGGCCATGCAACGCTACAACGAACTGTTCCCCAACGGCGAAGTGCCGACGATCTTCGCCGCGGAGTATTACCAGACGCTGGCCGGCACCTCGGAGGAAGGCTTCGAGGCGGCTCGCCAGGGGCTGGAGCGGCTCCTTGCGAACGCGCCCGAGAACCGGCCGCTGCAGTTCGCCCACGCGCAGATGCTGACCTACAACGAGCTGTACCGGAGCGACGGCATTCAGCGGCTGAAGCAGCTGGCCGATGCGCCGGGCATCGGGGCCGCCGCGCGGGCGGCCTGGCGGCAGGCGCTGCTCTGGCAGGGTACGGACAGCGACACCGTTGCCGGGATCGAGAGCTATCTCGCGTCCAACCGGACCGATCCGGAAATCGACGCCAAGCTCGCCGAGGCGCGCGCAGCGGTTGTTCCGAGTTGGGTGATCGACCGCATCACGGCGTGGCAGTCCCTTTCCGAGCGCCAGATCACGGCTGCCGAGAACGGGTTCAACTCGGCGCTCGCCGGCGATCCCGCCGATGCGGAGGCCGTTTCGGGCCTCGCGGTGATCCGCAAGATCCAGAACCGGCTGCCGGAAGCCAGGACGCTGCTGGCGCGCGCGATCGAGCTTTCCCCCGACCGGAAGCAGGAGTTCGAGGAACGGCTCGGCGACCTGTCTGGTCACGTCGCGCCGGCGCGCGCGGGCGCGGGCGGACGCGGCCCGGCGGCGCCCGTGCCGCGTTCGGTTCTGGCCTGGCAGGCGCTGAACCGCGGCAAACTCGACCATGCCGCTGGCTATGCGAGGCAGGCCGCCGGCGGCGCGGGGGCCGAGAAGGTGCAGGGCGAAACCGTTCTTGGCATCCTCGCCCTGCGTGGGCGCGACTTTCCGGCCGCCGAGGCACGGTTTCGCGCCGCCCTTGCCGTCGATCCCCGCTTCCGCGAGGCGCAAGGCGGGCTCTTCGAGGCGCTCCAGCGACAGCGCCGCTTCGCCGAAGCCGACCGCTTCGCTCTGGACACCGGCTTCCGTCCTTCGGCCGACTCCCTGCGGATGCGGTCCGCGGCGCTTCGCGACGAGGCGCAGACCGGCGATGCTGATGCGAGGATCGCCCTTCTTCGCGGCGCCGTGGCGGCGGACCCCGGCAACGTCTGGGCATCCTTCGACCTGGCGCGGCTGCTCAAGAACCGTGGGCAGCAGGAGGAGGGGCGCCGGATCGAGGCATCGCTCGCTGCGCGCAACACGGCCGATTCGCTCTTCGCCGCGGGCCTGCTCGCCAACGCCGACGGCCGCATGGCCGACAGCCTGCGCTGGCTGGGGTCCATCGCTCCGCCCGACCGCCCGGAAGAGGCACGGCGCATTCTCAGGCAGAACGAGGTGCTGCTGCAGCTGCGCGGCCTGGAGCGCGCGGCGCGCGGCGATGCGCGCTCGGAGGCGGCGCGGGGAATGCTCGCCCTTGCGGCCGAGCCCGACCCGAGCGGGCAGACGCAGGCGGCGGTGATCCGGGCTTTCGGGCGGCTCCGGCAACCCGGCAACGTCGATGCCGCCGCGCGTGCTGCCGAGGCCAGCATGCTGACGGCCCCGCCCGCCGCCCGCGTGCTGCTCGCCAGCGCGCTTCTGGAGGCCGGGCGCGTCAACGATGCGGAAGCGCTCGCGGCAAGGGCGGAGGGTGACCCGCGCCTGGGCGCGGAGGCGCGGCGACTCGCCAGCACCGTGCGCAACAACTCTGCCGTTGCCGCTGCCGACCGGCTGGCCGAGACCGGGGACCGGCAGGCGGCCCTCGCCCGCCTGTCACCAGCGCTGAGCCGCGCCCCGGAGGACGCCCAGGTTCAGCTGTCGCTTGCCCGCATCCACGCGAACTCCGGCCGTGCCGACGAGGCGTCGCAGATCGCAGAGGCGGTTCTCCGACGTGAGCCGGACAACGTGGCCGCGCGTTCCGTTGCGGCGGAAGCGGCCGTGGCGCGGGGTGCCTACCGGCGCGCCGAAGAACTCCTTGCCGAAGGCCGGACACGGCGGGCGGAGGAGTTGCAGATGTCCCTCGTGGAAGCGCGCATCGCACGGGCGAAGGGCGACCAGCTTCGCGCGCGCCGTGCGCTGGAAACGGCTGCCCGGCTCCGTGCCGAACAACTCACCGCCGTCGATCCGGCTGGCGACAGCCTCCGCCGCTGAAGCTTGAACGCCGCCGGGGGAAGCGGGCGGCACGTCCGGCCCTGGCACGCGGACCTTCCTCACGGCTCCGGAAGCGGTTCCGCCGTGCTTCCGGGGAGCGCCCGCGTCAGCACGGTCACCTCCGAGCGGCGGGCCGGAAACATGCCGCGTGCCGGCGTGGGTTCACCGGGCCCGGCGGGCGCGCCGGGCTGGCCGGGGCCAACACGGGCGCGCCGTGTTTCGGCGGGTCAGCGGCGCCAGGGGGCCGTGGTGTCCCGCGTGACGAAGGCGGTGAGCGCCTGCCCGTCCGGCCGCATGATCCAGATGCTGTACATGCCGCCGGCTTCGGTTCCCTCGAGCGCGAAGCCGGGGGCTGCGCCGGTCTCGCCGCAGCTGGCTTTCAGTTCCGCGGTCACGGGATTCACGCTGCGGCTCTTTGCGGTGCCGAAGGCAACCTGGTCGAACACCACGGGCCCTGCCGGCATCAGTTGCAGCGCCGCGGCCTCGCAGCCCTTCGCGAGATTGTAGAAGCCGAGGCGTGAGCGGGCCCGGTTGAAGTCCGCCTGATCGGTGACGGACGTGCCGGTGATGGCGCCATCCGCCGTTCGGTGGATCAGCACGGTGTTGAAGCTGCCCGCGGCGGCCCGGAGGACAATGCGCGCCGTTCCGCCCTGTCCCGCCGCTTCCACCACCAGGTCGCGGCCCGCCACCCGCTCGGCAACGGCATAGGCGGTGACCCGCTCCTCCGTCCGGGTGCCGAGACGCCGTGCCGGAAGGAAGGCGGGGCGGAGCGCCACGTCCTCTCCCAGCCCATTGACGAAGCGCACATAGGCGGAGTCCGCAGGCGGCTGGGGATCATAGACGGATGCCTGACCCGTCGTGTTCTGGGCCTGTGCCGGGAGCACGGCCAGGCCGAGGGCTGCGGCCAGCAGCTGTGCGGCGGCCAAGCCTCTCAAGCTCCCACCGCGCGCCGGACGTCGCCCAGGAATTTTTCGGCGGGCATCGCGTTCTGCCCCCAGCCGCTGCCGGTCGGAAGCGCCGGGATATCCCACTCCAGCTGAACCCAGACGATCATCTTCGGCTTCTGCTGCTTGAAGCCCTCGCTCGTGAGATAGCTGAGCAGGATGTTGTAGGGACCGAAGTTGTTCGGTTTCCAGAACAAGGAAACCGGCCGGTTCAGCTGGTTCGAGAGCAGGGAGGAAAAGCCGTAGAGCGGCTGGGAGTAGCTGTTCCCGACCATCGCCACGTCCGCCGCGTCGTCGGCGAGCAGCGTGGAGGAGCCGGCGACCTGCTCCCTGATCTGGTAGCGTTCCGGCGCATAGGAGGCGCGCTGCGCTTCGGGGAGGTTGCGCACGAGGTCGCCGCGCGGCTGGGTCTTGGCCACGGGCTGGCCAAGCTGCAGGCCCGGGCGGTTGCTGGGCGGCAGCACATTGGCCTGAGCAACGGCCTTCGCGGTTTCGGTCGCCGCGATCTCGGCCCCGACCGGCATCCAATGCGTGTCCGACTTGAAGAAGATCGGGTCAGGACCGCTGGCCCGCGTGCGGAAAGGCGTGTCGATATCCGGCGTGATCGCACCCGCTGCCCGGTAGTCCGCGATGGCGGCGGCGTAGCGCCGGTCCGTATCCGGGGCGACGCGCATGCCGTCGGGGAGGAACTGGCGGTAGGTCCGCGACTTGGAAGGGATCAGCGCGACCGTGGTCGCGATCCCGGCGGAGCGGAGGATGCCGATCGCCTGACCCATGATCTGCGTCGTCTGCCGGACCTCCGGCGTGTTCAGGGGCCCGACCTTGTCCCAGAGCGGGAACAGCCAGCCGTCCTTGCCGACGACCGCCGCGCCAACGGTCTGGGCGCCCGCCGTGGTCGCGGCGAATCCGCCCACAGCGGCTCCGAGAAGGCTTCGGCGGGAGGCAAGGACGCTCCGCGAAGCACGGGTCAAGCTCATCGAGGGGTCTCCGTCATCGAGCGCAGTCACATGATCAACAGGCGCCGGAGCGCCCGGCAGCGTTGGACCGGGACAAGGGCGTGCGGCACGGGCTGTGGAGACCGGGGCACGATCGTCCATCGGGCGACCGGGAGGGCCAGTGACCGCTGGCCGTTCGCACCCGCGCCGCCGCGTGTTTGAAGGCGTTGGGGCGTGCTGGCCGTGCCGCACGGGTCGAAGCTGACACCTGCCGGTCTCCGGAGCGGTACGAGCCGACGAAAATTAACACAATCTCGCGATCAGGCAACGGTTAACTCAGACGTGATGAGGGTGCCTGGTGGGGTGGGCCGCCCGCCGGCACCGGCGCTGGCAGCTAGCGGGCCAGCAAGCCGCCGAGCACCGGTTCGAGGGCGGCCGCCAGCCGGCTGTAGCCCTCGGCCGTCGGATGCACCCCGTCGGCCGCGATCCGGGGGGAAAGATGCCCCTGACGGTCGAGAAGGGCCGGGCCGACATCGGTGTAGAACACCCACCGGTTGTCGGCACATCGCATGATCAACTCGTTCACCCGCTGGTTCAGGCGCCGGCCGGGATCCGAAGCGTCGAGGCCGCGCGGCAATATGCCCACCAGGAGGATACGGGTGGCCGGAGCGCGCTGGCGGATCAGGCGCACGATTTCGGCGATACCGAGCGCGGTGTCCGCCGGCGGGGCGGCGTAGGTTGAGTTGTTGGTGCCGATCATGATGACGGCGAGCTTCGGCCGCAGCGAGTCCGGCCACTGCCCGCCCTGCCTGAGACGCCAGAGGAGGCCCTGGACGAAGTCGCCGCCCACCCCGAAGTTCACGCCTCCGCGCCGGCCGTAATACTGTTCCCAGACCGGCAGGTGCCAGCCGTGGACGATCGAGTCCCCGAAGAAGATCATGTCCGCGTAGGACATGTCGCGCCCCGCGATCCGACTCAGCTCTGCGACCCGTGCCCTCCAGTATGCTTCATCCATGTATTCCGGGCGGGCTTCGCGCGGCATCGCTTCGCGTGCGGGGAGTGCCGGGCAGGCCTGCACGGCCTGGGCCAGCGCCGTGCCCGGGCCTGTTGGGCCAAGGGCGATGGCGCAGCACAGCGTGGCGGCGACGGCATGACGGGCGCGTAGGGGCCGGGCCGGGTTCGAAGGCGCAGCGTGCCGGAAGCTCATTGCGCGAGGCTATGCACTTCCGGGATGCTTGGGAACACGGCCCTCGGGCGCCGCACCCGCGCGCCGGGCTGCACCAGCGGCCGGCCCCCACCCGGGGATCGAGCGTCTGCCAGCCGCGCCGGAAAGCTGTGCGCGTTCAGACGGGGCTGCGAGGCGGCCTTATGCCGCCACGCCGACCAGGTCGCGGAAGCCGCGCGGGTGCTTCATGCGCCAGGCGGCGGCGGTGCCGACGATGTCGTCAAGCGCCCCCAGCCGGGGCACCCAGCCCGTTTCCTTGCGCAGCATGGCGTTGGAGGCCACCAGCACCGGCGGATCCCCAGCGCGCCGCGGGCCCAGGACGTGGGGAACGGGCCGGCCGGTCGCGCGCTCCACGGCCGCGATCACCTCCAGGACCGAGGCTCCCGTGCCGCTGCCGACATTGTAGCGGCAGGAGCCGCGCTCGCTCAGCCGGTCCAGCACCCGCAGATGCGCGTCGGCGAGGTCGGCGACATGGACATAGTCGCGGATCGCGGTGCCATCCGGGGTGTCGTAATCCGTGCCGAAGACCGTGAGCGGCGGCCCGAGGGCGAGGGCTGCGTTGATCGCGTTGGGAATCAGGTGGGTCTCGGGATCGTGGTCCTCCCCGAGGCGCCCGCCCGGATCCGCACCGGCCGCGTTGAAGTAGCGGAGGGAGGCGGAGCGGAGCCCATGGATGCGGTCCGCCCAATCCAGCCCGCGCTCGGCCATCAGCTTCGACTCGCCATAGGCGGAAACAGGCGCGAGCGTTTCCTCCTCGTCGATCGGGATACGGGTGGGCACGCCGAACAGGGCTGCCGTGGAGGAAAGCACGAAGCGCTTCACACCAGCCCGCACGGCGGCGTCGGCCAGCCACAGGGTGTTCCCGACATTCTCGGCGATGTAGCGCAGCGGTTCCCTCATGCTTTCCCCGACCAGGGAAAGCGCGGCGAAGTGCAGCACCCCGTCGAAGCGCCCACCGGCGAGCACCTCCTGCACGCGGTGACGATCGGCGAGATCGGCCACCACCAGCTCCGCTCCGGGCTGCACGGCGGCGCGGTGGCCCTGGCGCAGGTCATCCAGCACCACCACCTCGTCGCCCCGGTCCAGCAGCGCCAGCGCGATATGGCTTCCCACGTAACCCGCGCCGCCGGTGACCAAGTACCGTCCCATGCCTCATCCCCGAAGATCCGTGTGCCCGGGCAGCAACGCGCGGCACGGGGGCTGGACGCCTTCGCCCATAGGGTCGAGACGGTCCAATCACATAAGATAGGGCGGGGTGGGGACCTGAACCATGCGGGCGCGTCGCCTTCTGGTTCTGCTGCCCGATCAGAGCGAGGACGAAGCCCGCCGGCACGCCCTTCGCTCGGCCGATGCGGCCCGGCGGTCGGGTCTCGAAACCGCCGTGGCGCCGCTGAAGCCTGTTTCTTCGCGGCCTGGCGAGAACCGGCGCCCCGCGTTGGCCAGGCTATCCCCGCCCCGGCCAGGGTGACGCGGAAAGGCGGGCGGAGGCAGAGGCCGCGCGGGCAGCCTTCTCGGCCGCGGCGCCCGATGCGGTGCTGCTGCCGCTGTCTCCGCCGCTGCTCCGGCACGGCGCGGGCGCCATGCAGGCCCTGTCCGAGGCGCGCATTCCCGCACTGGTCATGGTGCAGGCCGCGCTGGCTGAAGCGGAACCGCCGGTGGGGCTGGAGCCCGGGGTCCTGGACGCTGCGCGCGCCATGCGGGCGGAATGGTCCGCCGGTTCCGGGGCCACGGCCAGGCGGGCGGAGCGCCTGTTCGGCCTTCCCGCCGGACGGGTCAGCGTGATCCTGAACGGCGCGGATCGTCCCACTTCGGCAACAGGGCAGCGGCATGGGCCGCGCTGCGCGCCGCGATCGGGGTGGGCCCGGACGTGCCGGTCGCCCTGTTCGAGGACGGGCTGGACACCGCGGGCGGGGCGGACCGCCTGCCGGGCCTGGCCCTGGAATTCGCCCGGCGCAGCGGGGGGGGGTGATCGCCTGCGGGGGCACGGGCGTGCTGGCGGCGACGATCCTTGCCGCCGCGCCCGGCGACCATCCGCTCGCCACCGGGAACAGTCGGAGTGGCGGCCTTGGCGGGGTCGGACCTGCTGATCCTGCCGTCGTGGCTCGGGAACCTGCCGAATCGCTTTCTGGAGGCCGTCTTCCTCCACGTGTCCGTGGCCGCCGGCACGCGGGCGCTCCAGGCGCTCGGCGAGGGCGCCGGCCTCTTCGCCTTGCTCGTGATGCCGGGCAATCCCCGGGACATGGCCGGAGCCATGACGGCCTGCCTCGATCCCGGCTGCCCGGCCGTGGCGAGGCTGGAGGCATGGCGCCTGGCCAGCTCGTGGGACGCGGCGGCAATGGCGGGCCGCCACATGGCCGTGCCGTGCCGGGCGTGGGCGGCGCCGTGGTCGCCGGACTGTCTCGCTGGTGGTCGGGCCATCTTCTCGGGGACAGGCGCCGGGAAGCCCTGCCGGGCCTTCTCGCGCTGCTGGCCGAGGCGCTGGCGGGCGGCGGGTGCCATCCGCTCCCCATCGCCTTGCCCGGCCTCGCCGCCATCCGTTTGCACGTGGCCGGTGCCGGGACGGACGAGGGCGTGCTGCGCCTGCGCCTGCTTTCCGCCGCCGGCCGGCGGTGCTGGGCGCCTGGGTGGTTCCCGCCCCTGCCCTGGCGCCGGGGGGGCTTGCCTTGGACCTGTCCGGCCCGCTCGGGCCGCTCGCCGAGACCGGGCTGCTGGAAATCGTGCCGGAGGGGCCGGGGCTGCCACCGCTTTCGCGCGAAACACGGCCCGGCGCAGGCGGAGGCCTGGTGGGGCCCGCCCTGCGCGCCTGGGCCGCGCCGCCCGGTGGAGCCATGGTCAATCCGTCCTTCTGGGCGCCAGAGGAAGTCGGCCTCCCCTGGCTCGCACCCGGCACGGACCTGTTCCTGCCGCAGGCGGCCCGGACGGTGGCGCGGGTGCTGGCCGGCCGGCTCGACCCGGTGGCGGTCAGCGACGAGGCGCCCCGCCTTCTGCTGCGCGCGCCAGCCGGGCAGCGTGCGGCCGTGCTGCTGGCACAGATCCACCTGGCCAGGATCAACCGGATGCGGATCACGCTGGAAGCCGCCGGTGGTGAGGACGCGGCCGTGGCGGCCTGGATCCGCCCGCCGGAGGAAAGCCCCTTCGGCGCGGATGCCCTGGACCGGCCCGCGCCGGGGGCGGCCTGGACCGGCTGGCGGGAACCCCTGACGGGACGGCCGTGCTCTCCCTGCCTGTTTCCGCGCGGCTCGGAGGACGGGGAAGCCTTGTGATCGGCCTGCGCGCCGGTGGCGATGGCGCGGGGGGAAATCGAGGGGGTCCGGCTATCGGCGGGGCCCGTGGAAGCGGTTCCCGAGGGGCGCGTGCCGGCACTGCCCCCAGCGACCCCGGCGCCTGCCGCCGAGCCACGCCCCCTTCCCGCACAGGCCGTCCATGGCCGGTCGTCCCTGCCCGCCCCGGGCTGCCCGGCATCATGGGGGCGATGCTGCGTCGGGACCTGGAGCCGGTCCCGCCGGCATCCGCCTCCGCGGGCAGGGACGGTCCGGCGGAGCCCGGCGCACCCGGCTCCCCCCTGCCGCGAAGCACCGCGCCGCGGTGACCGCCGGCGCCGCGGGCTTCCGCAGAACCGGGCCGGTTCAGACCCGCTCGATCACCATCGCGATTCCCTGGCCCACGCCGATGCACATGGTGCAGAGCGCATAGCGCCCGCCGCGCCGGTGCAGCTCGTGCACGGCCGTCTGCACCAGGCGCGCGCCGCTCATGCCCAGGGGATGACCGAGGGCGATCGCGCCGCCGTTCGGGTTCACGTGCTCCGCGTCATCCGGCAGGCCGAGATCGCGCGTCACGGCCAGAGCCTGGGCGGCGAAGGCCTCGTTCAGCTCGATCACGTCCATGTCGGACAGCTTCAGGCCCGCCTTCTCCAGCACCTTGCGGGTGGCCGGCGCGGGGCCGAAGCCCATGATGCGGGGCGGCACGCCGGCGGTGGCGCTGGCCACCACACGGGCACGCGGCGTCAGCCCCTGCCGGCGCGCCATCGCCTCGTCCGCGAGGATGATGGAGCAGGCTCCGTCGTTCACGCCGGAGGCATTGCCGGCGGTCACGGAGCCACCCTCCTTGCGGAAGGGCGCCGGCAGCTTCGCCAGGGCCTCCGCGGTGGTGTCGGGCCGCAGGTGCTCGTCGGCGGCGAAGACCACCGGGTCGCCCTTGCGGCGCGGGATGGTGACGGGAACGATCTCCTCGGCGAAGCGGCCGGCCTTCTGGGCGGCGCCGGCGCGCTGCTGGCTGCGCAGCGCGAAGGCGTCCTGGTCGGCGCGGCCGACCTGGAAGTCCTGCGCCACGTTCTCGGCCGTCTCGGGCATCGAATCCACGCCGTGCGCCTTCTTCATCAGCGGGTTCACGAAGCGCCAGCCGATGGTGGTGTCGTAGATCTCCGCGTGGCGGCCGAAGGCCTCGGCGCTCTTGCCCTGCACGAAGGGCGCGCGGGTCATGCTCTCCACCCCGCCCGCGATCATGAAGGAGGCCTCGCCGGCCTTGATGGCGCGGGCGGCGATGCCGACCGCATCCATGCCCGAGCCGCAGAGCCGGTTGACCGTGCTGCCGCCGATCGTGTCCGGCAGCCCCGCCAGAAGCAGCGCCATGCGGGCGACGTTGCGGTTGTCCTCGCCGGCCTGGTTGGCGCAGCCATAGACGATGTCGTCCAGCGCGGCCCAGTCCACGCCCTCGTTGCGCGCCATCAAAGCCTTGAGCGGCACGGCGCCGAGGTCGTCGGGGCGCACGGCGGACAGGCCGCCGGCATAGCGCCCGATCGCGGTGCGGGCGGCGTCGCAGATGAAGGCCTCGGGCATGGCGGTCCCTCGTGGTTTGGGTTGGTGGTGGCAGGAAGCCCATCCGCGCGCCCCTGCCAAGGGGTGGCCCGCCGCTAGGCCGGGCGCCGAAGCGCCATCAGCGCGGCCAGCGAGATGAGCCCGACCCCACCGAAGATCCAGAGGGCGCCCAGCCCCATGCGCTCCAGCGCCAGGCCGAAGGCGAGCGGCGCCAGGGCCTGGATGAGGCGCATCGGGGCCAGGATGATCCCCTGCCGCGCCCCATAGCCCCGCGCCCCGAACAGCGCGAGCGGCAGGGTGCCGCGCACGATGGTGAGCAGCCCATTGCCCGCGCCGTGCACCAGCGCAAAGGCCGCCGGGCCCAGCCCCGCCGCCAGCGCCAGCGCCGCGAGGGGGTGCCCGGCCGTGGCCAGCCGCGCGGTGGCCAGCGGGTGCAGCCGGCGCAGCAGGGAAACATCCAGAACGCGGGCGAGCACCTGCATCGGCCCCACAAGGCTCGCGGCCGCCAGGGCCGCTTCCGGCGAGGCGCCGCTCCGGCCGAGCAGCCCCGGCAGGTGCGCCGCCATGGCGGCGATGTTGAAGCCAGAGCCGGTCAGGGCCAGGGCGAGAAGGGCGAGCTGGCCCCAGCCGGCCGCGCCCTCGGGTTCCTCCGTGCTCGGCGAAACCGGTGCCGGCGGGGGCGAGGCGGGCACAAGCAGGAGGTGCAGCGGCAGCGCCAGGCCGAGCTGAAGCAGCGCCCAGATCAGGCAGGCGCCGCGCCAGCCGAATTCCACGCTCAGCCAGGCGGTCAGCGGCCAGCCGATGGTGCTGGCGAAGCCCGCCATCATGGCCACCCCGGAGATCGGCCCGCGCGCGTCCTTTCCATACAGGCCCGCGAGCGTGGCGAAGGCCGCATCGTAGAGGCCGAGCGCCATGCCGAGCCCCATCAGCCCCCAGCCGAGGAACAGCACCAGCGGCCAGCCGGCCGGCGAGACGGCGAGCACCGCGAGGCCGGCCGCGAGGGCCAGGTTGGAGCAGGCCAGCACCCCCCGCCCCCCGTTGTGGTCGATCACCCGCCCCACCCAGGGGCCGAGCAGCGCGGTCAGCAGGAGGGAGGCGGAGAATGCCCCGAAGACGGCGCTGGGAGGCAGGCCGAAGTCATGGGCCATGGGCGCCGCCACGATCGCTGGCAGGTAGTAGGAGCAGGCCCAGGCCAGGGTCTGCGCGGCGCCGAGCGCGCCCACCACCCGGCGGCGGCCGTGTCCGGGCGCTGACACCCCATTCGGTTCGCTGCTTCGCACCGGCGCATGAAGCGTGATCGGCGGTGCCTCGGCAAGGGAGCGCCGCTAGGCATCCTGGAAGATGGCCCGCGCCAGGACCGTGCTCTCCCCCGGCGGGTTCAGGTGCAGGGCCAGGCCGGTGCCGCGGAGCCGCTGCGCTTCCATCTCGAGCGCGGCGCGGAGTTTCCGCACCGCGCCGGCCGGAACGGCGACGGACCAGCAGGGCCGGGATGCCCCGGGTTCCGGCAGCACGGCGGCCCGGGCCTCGCTCGCCAGGATGGCTTCGACGCGCTGCCCGATGAAGTGGCGGCGGGCCGCGCGGGCGAGCCCGGCGGGGCCGCCGCAGGCGAGGCCCCGGTCCCCGGCGCGGAGCCAGTCGGCGTGGCGCGGGGCGTCCTCCTCCATCGCCAGGGCCACCTCCCGGCACCCCGCGATGGCCCGGAGCGCCGCGGCCAGCCTGGCTTCCCGCGCGACGAGCCAGGCCCGCAGATCCGCAGGGCCGCCGAACGGCAGGGGCTCGGGAAGGCGCAGCGCGGAAGGCGGCAGCCGGCCCGCACCGCCCTGCCCCGCCAGCAGGCCTGTCACCCGTCCGACCCGCACCGCCGGCAGCCCGGGGGCCTTACGGAGGCCGATGCCGAGCAGAACGGGGGGCGCCGCGGGGTCCATCGCAACAGAGTGCCGCCGAGGAGTGAAGGAGAGATTGATGCCCGTCCCTCCACATCGGGGTGACCGCCCTTCCACAATTGCCTCACGTGATTGTAGTCTGCGCGCAATGCGGGTCATCTAGCCCCCGTCCAGGCGCGACGGGGAGGGAACACGCGATGCGGGAAGGGCTCGTCCGAGCTTTCCGGCTGGCCGCCCCATCGGCCACCTCCACCGGCCGCGACAGCCGACAAGCCCGCGCCGGATGGCGCGAGAAAGGGCGCGATGCAGAGAAAGGTGATCTTCCAGGGCAGGCTGCTTCCCCTGGCCCTGCTGGCGCCGCAGCTTGCCATCACGGTCATGTTCTTCTTCTGGCCGGCGGGGCGGGCGATCTACCAGTCCCTGCTGCGCGAGGATGCCTTCGGGCTTTCCTCCGAATTCGTGGGGCTGGAAAATTTCCAGGATGTGCTGTCCGACCCCAACTGGCTGAACGCCGCCCTGAACAGCCTGGTCTTCTCCGGCTGCGTGGCCGGCCTCGCACTGGGCCTCGCGCTTTTCCTGGCGGTGCAGGCCGACAAGTCGCTGCGGGGGGTGACGATCTACCGGAGCCTGCTGATCTGGCCCTATGCGGTGGCGCCAGCGGTGGCGGCGGTGCTGTGGCTGTTCCTGTTCCAGCCGCAGGTGGGGCTGATCGGGCGATGGCTGAACGCTGTCGGCATCGGCTGGGACTACCGGCTGAACGGGCGTGACGCGATGATCCTGATCGTGATCGCGGCGGCCTGGAAGCAGGTCGCCTACAACTTCATCTTCTTCCTGGCCGGCCTGCAATCCATACCGGCCAGCGTGCTGGAGGCGGCCGCGATCGACGGCGCCCGGCCTACCCGCCGCTTCTGGTCGATCATCTTCCCCCTGCTCTCGCCCACCACCTTCTTCCTGCTGGTGGTGAACCTGACCTACGCCTTCTTCGAGACCTTCGGCATCATCCACGCCCTCACCAGCGGCGGGCCGGGGCAGGCGACGGAGACGCTGATCTACAAGGTCTATGTGGACGGGGTGCAGAACCTGAACCTCGGCCTGTCCTCGGCGCAGAGCGTCATCCTGATGGTTCTGGTGATCGCGCTGACGGCGGTGCAGTTCCGCGCCGTCGAGAAGAAGGTGCACTACTGATGGAGGGCACCGCCGCCCCTGCCCCGGCGATCCCCCCGGCGGCGCCGCTGGCCGAGCCGATCCGCAACGACGCGCTGCTGCGCGCGACGCGGCGGCGGCGGGTCGTCTCGCGCCTTATCGCCCATGGGGCGCTGCTGCTGGGCGTGCTGATCGTCGCCTTCCCGATCTGGATGACCCTGGTCGGCTCCACGCATGATGCCAACACCATCGGGCGGGGCGACGTGCCGCTCCTGCCCGGCATCCACGCCGCCGAGAACTACGCCACCGCCTGGAACGAGGGCGGCGGGCGCACCCACACGACACCTGCCTCGGTCATGCTGCGCAACAGCCTGATCATGGCGGTGGCCATCGCGATCGGAAAGATCGCCATCTCCATCCTGTCCGCCTACGCCGTGGTGTTCTTCGCCTTCCCCGGGCGGATGCTGGCCTTCTGGGCGATCTTCATCACGCTGATGCTGCCGGTGGAGGTGCGGATCATCCCGACCTTCCAGGTGATCGTGGACCTCAACCTCGGCAACACCTGGCCGGGGCTGGTGATCCCCCTGATTGCCTCGGCCACGGCGACGCTGCTGTTCCGCCAGTTCTTTCTCACCATTCCCGACGAGTTCGTGGAGGCCGCCAAGATCGACGGCGCCGGGCCGCTGCGCTTCCTGAAGGATGTCGTGCTTCCGTTGTCGCTCACCAACATCGCGGCGCTCTTCGTCATCCTCTTCATCTACGGCTGGAACCAGTATCTCTGGCCGCTGCTGATCATCAACGACCGCTCCATGGAGACGATCGTGGTGGGCCTTTCCAAGATGATCGGGCGCGGCGACTCGCAGAACGAATGGAACACCATCATGGCGACCGCCGTGCTGGCCCTGCTGCCCCCCGTGCTCGTGGTGGCGCTGATGCAGCGCTGGTTCGTGCGCGGCCTGACCGAGACCGAGAAATAACCCGATGGCCACCCTGTCCCTCCGCGACGTCAAGAAGTCCTTTGCCGCCACATCCGTGCTGCATGGCATCGACCTGGAGGTGGCCGACGGCGAGCTGGTCGTGATCGTCGGCGCCTCCGGCTGCGGCAAGTCCACCCTGCTGCGCATCGTGGCGGGGCTGGAGACGCCGACCTCCGGACAGGTGGTCATCAACGGGCGCGACGTGACGGGGCTGGAGCCGGCCGACCGCGACATCGCCATGGTGTTCCAGAACTATGCGCTCTACCCGCACATGACGGTGTTCGGGAACATGGCCTATGGCCTGAAGATCCGCGGCATGGCCAAGGCGGAGATCCAGCGCAGGGTGGCCGCCGCGGCCGAGATCCTGGGGATCGGGCCGTTGCTGGAGAGAAAGCCGAAGCAGCTTTCGGGCGGGCAGCGCCAGCGCGTGGCGATGGGCCGGGCGATCGTGCGCGAGCCCGCGCTGTTCCTGTTCGACGAGCCGCTCTCCAACCTCGACGCCAAGCTGCGGGTGCAGATGCGCGCCGAGATCCGCCGCCTGCAGCGCCGCCTGGGCGTCACGTCGCTGTTCGTGACGCATGACCAGGTGGAGGCGATGACGCTGGGCGACCGGCTGGTGGTGATGAACGCGGGCCGGCCGGCGCAGGTGGCACCACCGATGGAGATCTTCTCCCGCCCCGCCGACATCTATGTGGCGGGCTTCATCGGCAGCCCCTCCATGAACTTCATCCCGGCCTCGCTCGACCAGGGCAACGGGTCCGCCCGCCTCGCGGACGGCACGCTGATCCCCTTCGCGGATGGTCCTCGCAAGGGGACGGCGGGCATGCCGATCACCCTCGGGCTGCGGCCGGAGCATGTGGAGCCCGGCGACGGCCCCGGTTCCATCCAGCTGTCGGTGGAGCTGATCGAGCCCCTCGGTTCGGAGACGGTTGTGCATGGGCGCGCGCCCGGCGGCATGGCGGTCACGGCCCGCATGCCCGGCGCCTTCACGGGCGACCGGCTTCCCGTGCGCCTGCCGCCCGCGCAGCTGCACGTGTTCGACGCCGACAGCGGCCGCCGCCTCGATCCCTGAGGGGACAGGGTTGCGGAACCCCTTCCGGATGCGCCGCGCGCCCGCTACCCATTGCCGGGATGGACGACCGGCATGACACGACCCCCTCCCCCGGCTCCTTGAGGGAGGAGGCCGCCCGGGCGTGGCGGGGGGGCATGCCCGAGGAGGCGGCCCGGCTCTACGGCGAGGCGGCCGCCCTCTCGCCCTCCGGTTGGGAGGACCTTCTTCTTCAAGGTCATGCGCTGCGGGCCGCGCGCCGGACGGGCGCGGCGCTCGCGGCCTATACGGCGGCCGTCGCGGCGGCACCGGGGGAGCCCTCGGCCGAGCTGCACCGCGGCCACGCGCTGCGGCTGCTCGGGCGGCCCGAGGAGGCGCGGCGGGCCTATGGGCTGGCGCTTGCGGCAGGGCCCGGCGCGCCGGCCGGCGAGGAGGCGCGGCACGCGCTGGACCAGATGAGCGCCGGCGGGGCCGGCCCACCGGAACCGCCCGGCCCCGGCGCGGAAACGGCGGCCGCGGACCATCCGGCCGACGATCCCCCTGCCGGGGAAATGCCACCGGCGCCGCTGGCCGAGGCGGCCAGCGCGCCGGCGGCCCCGGCCGCGATGCCCGGGCCGCCGCTCGGTGCGATCGCCTTCGACGTCAGCGACCTCCTGATCCATTTCCAGGGTCGCCGGACCCTGACGGGCATCCAGCGCGTTCAGGCCAGTGCCCTCTCGGCCGCCCTGCGATCCGGTGCCCCGCGGCGCGGCGGGGAGGATCCGCGCTTCCTTGCCTTCGAGCAGGGCCGTGGCGGCTGGCGCGCGGTGCCGGCCGAGGACCTTTCGCGCCTGCTGGACGTGGCGGCCGCCGGCGCGGATCAGGCCGATCCCGACTGGATCGCCGCCCGCGACGCCGTGCCGGTCACGGCCCCCGGCGTCGCGCCCCACGCCTTCACCGAGGGCGAGATGCTCGTGAACCTCGGCAATTCCTGGGGCATCCCCGGCTATGTCCGCGCCCTGCGCGCGGCGCAGCGGGCGCGCGGGGTGCGCTATGTCCCGTTCCTGCACGACTGCGTGCCGCTGGTCATGCCCGAGCACTGCGTCCGGGTGCTGGTTCAGGACTATGCCCGTTGGTTCGCGGCCATGGGGGTGCACGCCCATGGCATCCTGTGCAACTCGGAGGCGACGCGTGCCGACGGGCGGAGGTTCCTCGATGAACTGCTGCCCGGGCTGGACCTGCCCATGGCGGTGGTGCGGCTGGACGCCGACCCGCGCGGTTCCATGCAGCCCGATCCGGCCGCGCTGGAGGGAACGCGCGCACCGAGGCCGCCGGAGCCCTATGTTCTGTTCGTGGCGACGATCGAGAGCCGCAAGGACCACCTGACGGTGTTCCGCGCCTGGCTCGCCCTGTTGCGGCGGCACGGCGCGGCGCGCATTCCGCGGCTGGTCTGCGTCGGCGCCGCCGGCTGGCACGCGGAGGCCGCGATGAACCTGCTGGCGGGAAGCCCGGAGCTGTCGCGCCAGGTGGTGCTGCTGCACGGCATCTCCGACGGCGCGCTGGCCGCGTTGTACAGGGACTGCCTGTTCACGCTCTACAACTCGCACCACGAGGGCTGGGGGCTTCCCGTCACGGAGAGCGTGGCCTGGGGCAAGGTGCCGGTGGTGCCGCGCCATTCGGCCCTGGTGGAATCGGGGGCGGGCGCCGCGGTCTTCGTGGAGCCGCAGAGCGACCACAGCATGGCGGCTGCGGTGGAGCGGCTGCTGTTCGAGCCCGGTGCCCTCGCGGAGGCCGAGCGCGCTGTGTCGGTGCTGGGTGCGCCCCGCAGCTGGGACGACCTGCTGGCCGAGGTCGTGGAGCGGCTGGAGGAGTTCGCCACCGCCGCGGTGCCGCCGCCGGGTGAGCGGATCGCGCTGGCGCCCGGCCTCCGCATCCCCTTCCGCCGGACCGATTCAATGCGGCCGGACATGACCATGGCCTTGTCCGAAGTCATCCGTGACGGGGCGGGCTGGGGCATGCCGGAGGATTGGGGCACCCCCATGGCCGGGCCGGTCGCGCGCCTGCGCCTGCCGCTGCCGCCGGGCGTCTCCGGACCCATGCGCTTGCAGCTGGAGTTGCGCGGCAGCGGAGGCACGCCGGTCGCCTTCGCGCTGCGGGTGGACTCGGCGGCGGCGGGGAGCGGAACCCTCGCCAGCCCACCGGAAGGCGACTTCGCCACCGCCCTTCCCGTGGTGCTGGCGGAAGGGGCGCGCCGGCTCGAACTGGAGCTGGAGGCACCGGTGGGCACGGGGTTGCGCGCCCTGACGATCTGCCGGGAGGACGACCTTCTCGCCCGCCTCGAATTTCTGGAGCGGCAGAGGCTGCCGCCCGTGCGGGTGGACTGAACGGCGGGCGGAATACAGCCGGAAGTTGCTGGAGTGTTAACGGGGGGCCAGGCGAAACTGCGGCATGCGCATCGCCCCCCGTGCTTCGTTGCCGCCGCGCCGCTTAACCCGGGATTTACGCCTTTCGGGCACGATCCTTCGCATGATCAGCACCAATTCCCTGGCCGCCTTCACGCAGGACGTGTCGCGAGCCGCTGGAGTCGGGGATGTCCGCCCGGTGCGCGCGAATGCGGCCCGCAGCACCGAAGGTGCCGCGCAGGCGGCGCCCGCCCAGCGACTGCTCGAGGCAGTGCCGCCCAAGCCCACCACCCCGCTGCCGCGCGGCTCGCTGCTCGACCTCCGCGTCTGAACGGCCGTCCCAGCCTGTTCGATCGGATGGAAAGGGGTTGTGGCACCCGGGGGCGGACGTCATGTTTCCCCGCATGGCCGGACAGTTCGAGAAGATCAGGCATGATGGCGACGATCGCGAGCGCCTGACCTGCCGCGACTGCGGCTTCGTTGCCTATGAGAACCCCAAGGTCGTGGTAGGCTCCGTGGTCGCCGTCGATGGTGGCGTGCTGCTTTGCCGCCGCGCGATCGAGCCGCGCTCGGGCTTCTGGACCCTGCCGGCCGGCTATCTCGAGATGCACGAGACGGTGGAGGAAGGCGCCCGGCGCGAGGCGTGGGAGGAAGCTCAGGCGCGCATTGCGCTGGAAGGCGTGCTCGCCATCTACTCCATCGCCCGCCTGGGGCAGGTGCAGGTCATGTTCCGCGCCCATCTGGCGGAGCCGGGCTTCTCACCGGGACCGGAAAGCCTCGATGTGCAGGTTTTTTCCTGGAACGAGATTCCCTGGGCGGAAATCGCCTTCCCCACCGTTCGCTGGGCGTTGCAGTCTTGGCATGAGGGCGCCGGGCATCCCGGGCCTCCAGTGTTCAACCCGGCCGAGGACGCGCGCGGAACACGCCCGCTGCCCGGGGCCGCCATGGTCGGAGGTGCCGGATGATCGTCGGCCTCGCCCTGTCCGCCTTCCTGTTCGGCGCCGCCCCCGCCGAGGCGTCCCCCCTCCTTCTGGCGCAGGCTGGGGAGGCACCGGCGCGGGCCATGCCGTCTGCCGGCACCCAGCCGGCACGCCGGCGCCCGCCCCGCCGCCGCGCGGTTCGCCGCCAGCCCGCCCCGCCCGTGGCCGAGGCACCGCCACCCGCGCCTCCGCCCGTTCCGCAGGCGGAGATCGCGCCCATGCCGAACCGCTCGATCGAGGGGCCGCGGCCCCCGGCTGAGCGGCAGGTGACCCGCCTGCGGCCGGACCTGATCGAGCCGCGCAGCCTGCCGGACAGCCGCCGCCAGTCCGGGGGCAACAGCAGCTACACCGAGCGCCAGGACCGCCTCTACCGCGATCCCGCCGCCGGTGCGCGGCTGGAGATCCCCTTCTCCTACTGAGCGGCGGGCCGCTGCGCGCGCCCGGGGGTCCAGACATCGTCCGGCGTCGCCCAGAGCGCGGGGTCGCGCAGGCCGCGCGCCAGGGCCTCGGCGATGGCGTCCAGGATGCGCTCGCCCTTCTCGGCCGTCGCGGCGCGCGGATCGCCGCGCACGCCCGTGCCCGGGGCGCGCTCGGCGAAGGACCAGAAGCGCTGGAAGGCGCTGCCGCCGACGGAGGGGCCGCCGTTGGAGAGCGCCCCCTCCACCTTGTCCCGCCGCACCTGGTCGGGATCGAGGGCGAGCCAGAGGCTGGTTTCGGCCTCGCAGGCATGCTGCGTGGCGGACTGCGTTTCGAGGATGCCCGCGATGGCCGCGGCGGCCGCCTGGTGCACGGTGGCGGCGACCACGGGCATGCCCATCTCCGCGCCCAGCTCGCGCGCGATCACCTGCAGGGGCTCGATGTTGCCGCCATGCGAGTTGGACAGGAACAGCTTGCGGAAGCCGCAGGCCCGGATGGACCGCGCCACGCAGGCGATCACCGCCTGCATGGTGCGGAAGTCGAGGCTGATGGTCCCGCCGAAGGGCAGGTGGTGCTCGCTGATGCCCTGCCACATCGGCGGCAGCACCAGGGTCGGCGCGTCCTCCGCCACCAGCTCGGCGGCGCGGATGCAGGCGGCGTGGCCGATCAGGCTGTCGGTCCAGACCGGCAGGTGCGGGCCGTGCTGCTCCAGCGCGGCGACGGGCAGCATGACCACGGCGTCGCGCGCGGCCCATTCGTTGATCTCGGGCGCGGTCAGGCGCTCCCAGCGCACCTCGGGCATCAGGACAGGCCCACCAGGGAGCGGGCGTAGTCGCGCGCCTCGAAGGGGCGGAGGTCGGCGGCGGTTTCGCCCACGCCCACGGCATGGACGGGCAGGCCGAATTCCTCGGCCAGAGCCACCACCACGCCACCCTTCGCCGATCCGTCGAGCTTGGTCACCACCAGCCCCGTCACATCCACCATCTCGCGGAACACCTTGCACTGCTGCACGGCATTCTGGCCCGTGGTGGCATCCAGCACCAGCAGCACGGCGTGGGGCACCTCCGCGTCCAGCTTGCGCAGCACGCGGACGATCTTGCGCAGCTCCTCCATCAGCCCGGCCTTGTTGTGCAGGCGCCCGGCGGTGTCGATCAGCAGGATGTCCGCCCCCTCGGCGCGCGCGCGCTGCAGGGAGTCATGGGCCAGGCCGGCGGCATCGGCGCCTTCCTTCGCGGGCGCGACGACGGTGCTGCCGGTCCGTTCGCCCCAGATCTGGAGCTGCTCCACGGCCGCGGCACGGAAGGTGTCGCCCGCGGCCATCATCACGCGGCGGCCGTCCGCGCGGAAGTTCTGGGCCAGCTTGGCGATGGTGGTGGTCTTGCCCGTGCCGTTCACGCCGACCACCAGCACAACATAGGGGCGCCTGTTCCAGTCGGGCCGGAAGGGCTCGGCGACGGGCGCGAGGATGGCAGCGATCTCCTCGGCCAGGGCGGCCTTCACCTCGTCCTCGCCCACCTCCTTGCCGAAGCGGGTCCGGCGGAAGCCGGCCACGATGCGCTGGGCGGCGGGCAGGCCGAGATCGGCGGAGATGAGGGTTTCCTCCAGCTCCTCCAGCGCGGCATCGTCCAGGCGGCGCTTGCGGAAAAGGCCCGTCAGGTTCTCGGTGAGGCGCGCGGTGGAGCGGGACAGGCCGGCCTTGAGGCGCGCGAAGAAGCCGCCCGAGGGAGCCGCGGCCTCATCCGGCAGGTCGGCGGGAGAGGCGAGGTCGTCGGCCTCCTCCTCCACCGCGGGCACCCCGATCTCGGGTTCCTCGGGGATCCCGGGCATGGCAGGCCGCGGAGCGCGCGGGAAGTCGCCCTCCTCGGCCGGCAGCGGCGCGGGGCCGGGCGGGGTGAAGCCCGGCGTGCCCGGCACCGGGGGAAGGACATGGCCGGGCAGCGCGGCCTGGATGGGCGGGGGCGAGGCCGGCGGGTCGCCCACGGACGGGTCGGGCTCGGGCACCTGGTCCGGCGGGTCGGGTTCCCGGACGGGCTCCGGCGGCTCCTCCGCCGGAGGCGGGATGGCCGGCGCGTCCGGCTCCACGGCGGGCGGGGGCCGCTCCGGTTCGGTGACCAGGTTGACGAACCGGCCCCAAAGATCCTTCAGCGCCATGCGGTCTCCTCCTTGGCCGGGTTCCTCACGCCGGGAAGGCGTCCAGGTCGACCATGCCCGTGAACGCCGTGGCGACGGCGCCGGCCATCAGCACATGGCCGTCATCCCGCCAGGCGATGCGCAGGTCGCCGCCGGGCAGCGACACGGTGGCCTCGCGCGCCGAGAGGCCGCGGCGGGCCGCGTTCACCAGCGCCGCGCAGGCACCGGAACCGCAGGCGAGCGTCAGCCCCGCCCCGCGTTCCCAGACCACCAGCCGGAGATGGTCGGGCGCCAGGACCTGGACGAAGCCGATATTGGCCCGATCGGGGAACAGCGGATCGTGCTCCAGCAGCGGGCCGATCCGCGCGATGTCCAGCGCGGCGAGGTCGGGCACGAAGAAGGTGGCGTGGGGGTTGCCCATGGAGCAGGCGGCCGGGTCGGAAACGCCCGCGGCGGCCAGGGGCAGGTGCAGCGTGTCCGCCTCGCGCGCGAGCGGCACGGCCTGCCAGCCGAGCGCGGGGGCACCCATGTCCACGCGAACGGTACCATCGGGCAGGCGCTCCGAGGGAAGGTCGCCCGCGACGGTGCGGACGGTCGCGCCGTCCAGCCCGCTCTCGTCCATGGCCAGGGAGGCGACGCAGCGGGTGGCGTTGCCGCAGGCCCCGGCCTCGCTGCCGTCGGGGTTGCGGATGCGCATGAAGAGGTCGGCGCCCGCACCGCCCGGCTCCATCACGATGAACTGGTCGCAGCCGATCCCGGTGCGGCGGTCCGCGATGGCGGCGGCGCGGGCGGGGCTGATGGGCAGGGCGGCGCCACGGGCGTCCAGCACGACGAAATCGTTGCCGAGGCCGTGCATCTTGCGGAAGGGAATGATCATCGCGGTGCCGATATAGGCGCGCGCGGGCCCCGCCGGAAGCGGGGCCGCTAGCCCGCCGGGGTCGGCGTCGGGTCCAGCGTCGCCGCGGCGCCTGCCTCGCCCGGCATCAGCTCCGCCAGGACGTCGCCCGGAACGGCGTCGAAGCGCAGCCCGGCCTCGACGAAGAGGCGCGCGGAGATGTGCCCGCGGCGGTCCCATTCGGAGCGGGTGCCGTTGCGCGGCGCGGCCGCCACCACGCGGCGGATGCCCGCCTGGATGGAGAGCACGGCGCAGTGGTTGCAGACCGGCTTGCCCACGACGTAGAGCGTGCAGCCCCGGGCCTCCCGCCCCGCGAACAGAAGAGCGGACTGCTCGGCATGGACCATCATCTCGAGCTTGGTGGGCTTGTCCGAGAGCCGGTCCACGTCGTCCTCCACGCGGGAGGGGAAGCCGTTGAAGCCGGTGGCGACGATGCGGTTCAGCTCGGGCGCGACCATCACCGCGCCCACCCGGCCGCGCGGGTCCTTGGACCATTGCCGGATATGCGCCGCCAGGCCCAGGTAGCGCCCGTCCCATCGGGTCAGGCCCGTCACGGCGTCCTGCGTCATGCCGTCTTCCTCATGCCACGCATCACGGGGCCACCTCGCGCGCGCGCACCACGGTCACGCTGCACGGCGCCCGGGCCGCCACCTCGCCGGAAACGGAGCCGAGCACGGTCCGCAGCATCGAGTTCGCCCGCGCGCCCATCACGATGTGGTCCACCCCGTTCGCCTCGGCGTATTCCAGCAGGGGGGCTGCCGCGCTGGAACCCTCCAGGATGTGGAAGGTGATGCGCCCTTCCTCGATTCCCAGCGGCTCGGCCCAGTGCCGGAGCTCCACCAGGCGCTGGACGCGGGTGGAACGCCCCTTCTGGTCATGCGGGGAGTCCCCGGCGACGTAGCGGTCGAGCAGGACGTTCAGGCAAGCGACGCGGGCACCCGGCAGGGTGTGCAGCACGTTGCCGACGCTGGCGCGGAGCGCTTCCGCCAGCGGGAGGGTCTGCTCGCGGAGGTCCACCGCCACCGCCACGATCGGCGCGGCATGGGCCGTGGCGGCGGCGCGGCCCTGGCGCGGCGAGCGGTCGGTGTTGACGCGGCGCTCCAGGACCTTCAGCCACCCGTCGCGCCGCCGCTTCTCCGCGCGGGGCGTCAGCCGCACGGCCTCGGGGTTGCGGAGGTCGAAGGCGAGTTGGGCGGCGCTGGGCTGGCGTCGGGCCGGGTCCACCTCCAGGCAGCGGAGGATCACCTCCTGCAGCCAGGGCGGGCAGTCCGGGCGGAGGCGGCGGGGCGGCACGGGGTCGCGCCACAGGCGCTTGCGCACCGCGCTGAGGTGCTGCGGGTCGCCGAAGGGCAACTGGCCCGTGGTGAACTGGTAGAGCAGCACGCCCAGCGCGAAGAGATCGCTGCGCGGCTCGCTGCGCTGGCCGAGCGCCTGCTCGGGCGCCATGTAGGGCGCCGTGCCGTAGGGAATGCGGAACTCCTCCTCGATCAGGTCCGGCAGGCGGCCGTGGTGGGACAGGCCGAAATCCACCAGCACGGCGTCGCCACGCAGGCCGTCCGGCGTGGGGCGGAACAGGATGTTCGCGGGCTTCACGTCCAGGTGGGAAACGCGCTGGCGGTGCAGGGCTGCGAGCGCGACCGCGACCTTCGCCCCGATCGTCGCCACCTCCTGCACGGGCAGCGGCAGCTCGCGCAGGCGGAGAAGGAGCGAGGGGCCGGGGATGCGCTCCATGGCCAGGTAGGGCTGCACGTCGAAGCCGGCCGCCGCGACGAAGCGCGGGACGTGCGGGCCGGTGAGGCGGGGCAGGATCATCTGCTCCATCTCGAAGGAAACGATCTGCGCGGCGTCCCCTCCCTCGAGGTGGGGGAGCTTCATCAGGAGGGGAAAGGGATGCTCGGGGTGGGTCACCTCGAAGATGGAGGACATCCCGCCCTCGTGCAGGGCGCGGCCCAGGGCGAAGCCGTCGACGGTGTCGCCGGAACGGGGGCGGCGGAGGGGCACCGGGGCTCAGCTTCCCGTGAAAAGGCGCGTGGCGAGGCTTTCGGGCAGCCCGGCGCGGCGGATCTTCGCGGCCGCGGCCTCCACGTCGTAGGGCACGCGCATCCAGCGCATCTCCGTGGTCTCCGGGTCCAGCAGCGCGTAACCGGCGGCGGGGTTGCCGTCCCGCGGCTGGCCGACGGCGCCGACGACCGCCAGCCACCGGCGCGGCCGGGAGAGGGGCACGGGCATGCCGGGGGTCGGGATGAAGGCCGAGCACTTCTCGGCCGCGGTGAGGCCGAAGAGGCGGGGGACGTGGACGTGCCCGCAGATGGTCACGCGCGCGGGCGTGCCCTCGAAGCTGCGGCGCGCTTCCAGGGGGCCGGTGACGTAGCGCCATTCACCGGGAGAGGAGGCATCGGCATGGACGAAGAGGCGGTCCTCGTCGGCGTATTCCAGGGGCAGCGTCTTCAGGAACTCACCGGCATCCGGGCTGAGCTGGCTGCGGGTCCACTCCATGGCGGCACCGGCCCGGCCGTTCATGCGCGCGCCGCGCTGGAACACCGCCTGGTCGTGGTTGCCCAGGATGGCGACGGCGCCGTGGGCGATGCGGTCCATCACCGTGCGGAGGCACCAGGCGGGGTCGGCGCCGTAGCCGACGATGTCGCCCAGGAAGACAAAGCGCGTCGCGCCGGCGGTGTCGGCGTGGTTGAGGCAGGCCGAGAGGGCCTCGCGGTTGGCATGGATGTCGGAGAGGATGGCGATCATCGCCGCCCATCATCGCGCGGGCCGCGCCACGGCGCCAGGACCGGAACAACCCGGAGGCGCCCGGCGCCGTGGCCCTTGCCCCTGGCCAGCCCTTCCCCTATACGCGCCGCTCCACGCGCCCCGGGCTTTCTCTGGGCTGCCCGGCCGTGGATCCGGCCCCCGCCGCATGGTGCGGCCTGTTCCCGCAAGGGGACGGCGCAAGGAGGGGCCGTTCCATCCCCCGACCATGAGGAGGACCAAATGCCCAAGATGAAGACGACGTCTTCGGCCAAGAAGCGCTTCAAGATCACGGCCACCGGCAAGGTTCTCGCCGGCCCGGGCAAGAAGCGCCACAACCTCTCCGCCCGCTCGCAGAAGGTGAAGCGCCAGAACCGCGGCAACCAGGTGCTGCGCGACCAGGACGCGAAGACCGTCATGACCTGGCTGCCCTACGGCCTGCCGCGGTAAGCGAGAGGAGATCGAAGAATGGCTCGTGTTAAGCGCGGCGTAACTGCCCACGCCCGTCACAAGAAGGTCCTCAAGCTCGCCAAGGGCTATGTCGGCCGGTCCTCCACCGCCTTCCGCCCCGCGCTCGAGCGCGTCGAGAAGGCGCTGCAGTATGCCTACCGCGACCGCCGCAACAAAAAGCGCGAGTTCCGCGGGCTCTGGATCCAGCGCATCAACGCCGCCTGCCGCGAGAACGGGATCGTTTATTCCCGCTTCATCGCCGGCCTGAAGGGCGCGGGGATCGAGCTGGACCGCAAGGTGATGGCCGCCATCGCCTATGACGATCCCGCGTCCTTCGCCTCTCTGGTGGAGAAGGCCAAGGCCGCCCTGCCGGCTCAGGCTCAGGCCGCCGAGTAAGGGAAGCGAGGGCCCCACGGGCCTTCCGACGAACGCCGGGGCCGCTCCGGCCGGGATATTCCCCGGCGGCGCGGCCCTTGGCATATGGGGCCCCCGCCGGCGCGGCCGATCCGTGCCGAGACAAGGATCAGGTTCGGGAATGGCTGACGACCTCGACATGCTGCGCGCCGACATCGAGGCCGCGATGGCCGGTGCGGAGGACCTGCGGGCGCTCGACGCCGTGCGCGTGGCCGCGCTGGGCAAGAGCGGGCAGGTGACGGCGCTGCTCAAGGGCCTGGGCGCCCTGCCCCCGGATGAGCGCCGGGCACGCGGCGCCGAGGTGAACGTCCTGAAGGGCGAGATCGAGCGCGCGCTCGAGCACCGCCGCGTGACGCTGGAGGCCTTCGCGCTGGACGCGCGGCTCGCGGCGGAGCGCCTCGACGTGTCCCTGCCGCCGCGCCTCGCCGCGCCCACGGGCCCTGAGGCGGGCAGCATCCACCCGATCTCCCGCACCATGGAGGAGCTGATCGCCCTCTTCGGCGCCATGGGCTTCGCGGTGGCGGAAGGGCCGGACATCGAGGGCGACTGGCACAACTTCTCCGCCCTCAACATTCCCGAGCACCACCCGGCGCGGCAGGACCACGACACCTTCTATCTCACGGCACCCGAGGGCGGCCGGCGCCCGGTGCTGCGCACCCACACGAGCCCCGTGCAGATCCGCACCATGCTTTCGCAGGAGCCGCCGATCCGCGTGATCGTGCCCGGCCGCACCTGGCGGGCGGACCACGACGCGACGCATTCGCCCATGTTCCATCAGGTGGAGGGGCTGGTGATCGGCCGCGACATCCACATGGGGCACCTGAAGGGCACGCTGATCGATTTCCTGCGGGCCTTCTTCGGCATCGCCGACCTGCCCGTGCGCTTCCGCGCCAGCTACTTCCCCTTCACCGAGCCCTCGATGGAGGTGGATATCGGCTGGAGCCGCAAGACCGGGGAGCTCGGCCAGGGCGGCGACTGGCTGGAAATCCTCGGCTCCGGCATGGTCCATCCGAAGGTGCTCGCCAATGCCGGCATCGACCCGCGGGTGTGGCAGGGCTTCGCCTTCGGCATGGGGATCGAGCGGATCACCATGCTCAAGCACGGCATCCCCGACCTCCGGCCCTTTTACGAGGCCGATCTCCGCTGGCTGCGCCACTACGCGGCCAGCCCGCTCTCCCCCTTCACCCTGCACGACGCATCCTGAGAGGGGCGGCCTGAGACATGAAGTTCACCCTCTCCTGGCTGCGCGACCACCTCGACACCGACGCGCCGCTGGAACGCATCCTGGCAACGCTCAACACCATCGGGCTCGAGGTCGAGGGCGTGGAGGACCGCGCGGCGGCGCTCGCCCCCTTCCGCATCGCCTATGTGGTTGAGGCGGTGCAGCACCCGAACGCCGACCGGCTGCGCGCGCTGAAGGTGGACATCGGGGATGGCACCATCCGCTCCGTGGTCTGCGGCGCGCCGAACGCGCGCACGGGGATGAAGGCGGTCGCCGCCCTTCCCGGCGCCTTCGTGCCGGGCACGGGCATCACGCTGAAGGCCGGCGAGATCCGCGGCGTGAAGAGCGAGGCCATGCTGCTCTCCTCCCGCGAGATGGGGCTGGGGGATGACCACAGCGGCATCGTGGACCTGCCGGAGGACGCGCCCGTGGGCGCCTCCTACGCCGAGTGGGCGAAGATGGGCGATCCCGTGATCGAGATCAGCGTGACGCCCAACCGTGGCGATGCGCTGGCGGTGCGCGGCGTCGCGCGCGACCTGGCGGCGGCCGGGATCGGCACGCTCAGGCCCTGGAACCCCGAGCCGGTCGCGCCCGCCTACCCCACGCCGCTGGAATGGGTGATCGACGATCCCCGCGCCTGCATCCAGGTGCTGGGCCGCGCGGTCCGGGGCGTGACGAACGGCCCCTCCCCGCAGTGGATGCAGGACCGGCTCACGGCGATCGGGCTCAGGCCGATCAACGCGCTGGTGGACGTCACCAACTTCTTCACCTTCGACCTCGGCCGCCCGCTGCACGTCTTCGACGTGGCGAAGGTGCGGGGCCGGACGCTGACCATGCGGCTGGGGCGCGAGGGCGACGAGTACCTGGCGCTGAACGGCAAGACCTATCGCCCGACGCCCGAGGACATCGTGATCGCCGACGAGGCCGGGGTGGAAAGCCTCGCGGCCATCGTTGGCGGCGAATCCACGGGCTGCGACGAGACCACGCGCGAGGTCTTCATCGAGTGCGCGCTCTTCGATCCCGTGCGGATCGCCCTCACCGGGCGGCGCCACCAGGTGCACAGCGATGCCCGCGCCCGCAACGAGCGCGGCCTCGACCCCGCCGCCCAGCGCGCGATGCTGGAGGCGGCGACGCGCATGGTCATCGACCTCTGCGGCGGCGAGGCGAGCGGCATCACCGAGGCGGGCGCCGAGCCCGCCTGGGAGCGCGAGGCGACGCTGCGCTTCGAGCGGATCGGGGGGCTCGGCGGGTCCTCCATCGGCGCCCTGCGCGCGATCCAGTCGCTGGAGGCGCTGGGCTTCGCCGTCCGGGACTGGCAGCCGGACCGCAGCGTCACCGTCGCCGTTCCCTCCTGGCGGAACGACGTGGCCTCCTCCCGCTCGGCCTATCGCGCGGGCGGCTCGGAGCTGGCGCAGGAGCCGGGGCTGGAGCCGGCCCGCGCCGCCGCCGCCGCCGAGGGCGCGGACGAGATCGAGGCCGAGTGCGACCTGCTGGAGGAAGTGCTGCGGCTGGAAGGGCTGGACGCCATTCCCGCCGTTTCCCTGCCGGTGGACAGCCCCCTGCCCCTCCCCGCGCTCACGCCGCGCCAGTCGCGCGCGGCGCTGGCCCGGCGCGTGCTGGCCTCGCGTGGGCTCGCGGAGGCCGTGACCTACGGCTTCACCGCGCGCGCCACCGCCGCCCTGTTCGGGGAGGTGCCGGAATCGCTGCGGGTGGAGAACCCCATCGCGGCCGACCTCGACCAGATGCGGCCGACCCCCGTGGCGAGTCTTCTTCTCGCGGCGGGGCGGAACGCGGCGCGGGGCATTCCGGACGTTTCCCTCTTCGAGATCGGCGCCTCCTACGTCTCCCCTGCGCCGGAGGGGCAGCTCGCCACGGCGGCGGGCCTGCGGCTCGGCCGCACGGCGCGCCACCCGCTCGATCCCTCCCGGGCCATGGACGCGCTGGACGCAAAGGGGGACGCGCTGGCGGTGCTGCTCGCCCTCGGCGTGGCGCCGGCCGCGCTGAGCGTCACCACCGATGCGCCCGCCCATTACCACCCCGGCCGCTCCGGCGTGCTGCGCAGCGGGCCGAAGCTGCCGCTCGCGCGCTTCGGGGAGCTGCACCCGCGCGTTCTCTCCGCGCTGGGCATCGACGGGCCGGCGATTGCCTTCGAGGTGCTGCTCGATTCGGTCCCCGAGCCGAAGCGCCGCAAGAAGGCGGCGCCGGACCTGCCGGCCTTCCAGCCGGTGCGCCGCGACCTCGCCTTCCTGGTGGACGCCTCGGTGCCCGCGGAGAACCTGCTGCGCGCCGCGCGGGGCGCCGACCGGCACCTGGTCGCCGAGGTGTCCCTCTTCGACCGCTATGCCGGGGACCGGCTGCCGGAGGGCAAGGTCTCGCTCGCCATGGAGGCCGTGCTCCAGCCGCGGGACCGGACGCTGACCGATGCGGAGATCGAGGGCGTGATCGCCAAGGTGGTCGCGGCCGTGACCAAGGCGACCGGGGCCACCCTGCGGGGCTGACCGCGGCCGTGCTAAGGCTTCCCGGGCGCCCCACGCGGCGCCCAGGAGGACCCGAGCCATGGCGCAAGACGCCCCCCGCCCCTTCCGCTACCCCGTGCCCGAGCTGGGTTCGCTGCCCGAGGACATCCGCGAGCGCATCCTGGCCGTGCAGGAGAAGGCGGGCTTCGTGCCCAACGTCTTCCTGCTGCTGGCCCGGCGGCCCGAGGAGTTCCGCGCCTTTCTGGCCTATCACGACGCCCTCATGGAGAAGCGCGAGGGCCTGACGGCGGCGGAGCGGGAGATGATCGTGGTGGTGGTGTCCGCCGCCCATTCCTGCCAGTACTGCGTGGTGGCACATGGCGCGATCCTGCGCGTCCGGGCCAAGGACCCGCTGATCGCCGACCTCGTGGCCACCAACTACCGCAAGGCCGGGCTGCCGCCCCGGCACCGGGCCATGCTGGACTATGCGCTGAAGGTCGGCACCCAGTCCCACCTGGTGGGGGAAGCGGACCACGCCGCCCTGGCCGAGGCCGGCTTCACCGAGGACGAGGCCTGGGACATCGGGGCCATCGCCGCCTTCTTCTCCATGTCCAACCGCCTGGCCAATGCGACGGACCTGCGGCCGAACGTGGAATTCCACATGCTCGGGCGCCGGTGAAGGTTCCCGCGGGCGGCCTCCGGGGGCGTGCGGCGACCGGCCTGCCGGCGGACCGCCAGCTGGCCCGCGAGCTGTATTTCCGCGACACCCCGCGCGCCGTTCGCTACCGCTACGGGCTCCTCGCCCTCGACGCGGTCACGCTCGTCTTCATCATCGCCACCTCCTTCATCGAGCGGACCACGGCGGTGGAGGTGGCGGACACGCTGCTGGGCCTGGTGCTGCTGGCCGAATTCGGCCTGCGCCTGCGCGCCAGCCCACGACCCTGGCGGGAGCTGGCCCACCCGGCGACGATCGCAGACGCGGTGGCGATCGTCTGCTTCCTGATCCCCTCGCTTGGCGCGGCCGCCGGCTTCCTCAGGGCGCTGCGCGTCCTGCGGCTGCTCCGCTCGCCGAGGCTGCTGAACCGGCTGCGGCGCGACCTGCCGACCTTCAAGCAGAACGAAGACTCGGTCGTGGCGGCGACCGACCTCCTGGTCTTCATCTTCATCATGACCGGCCTGGTCTATGAAACCCAGTACCGGAGCAACCCGCAGATCGGCGACTATGCCGACGCCCTTTACTTCACCATCACGGCCCTGACGACCACGGGCTTCGGGGACATCACCCTGCCCGGCCGCACGGGGCGGCTGCTCAGCGTCGTCATCATGTTCTGCGGAGTGACTTTGTTCCTCCGGCTGGCCCAGTCCCTGTTCCGGGCCACCAAGGTCCGCTTCCCTTGCCCCCAATGCGGGCTGCAGCGGCACGAGCCGGACGCGGTGCACTGCAAGGCCTGCGGGCATATCCTCAACATCCCCGACGAGGGGAGCTGAGGGGCCGGCTGCCATCGCGCTTGGCCCCGGGGCCGCCCTGCCCTATTTGATGGGCTGAGACGCCCCCAGAATGGCCGGGACCTGCCCGCCCACGGCCCGGAACCGCATGACCGACACGCCCCTCGACCGTATCCGCAACTTCTCGATCATCGCCCATATCGACCACGGGAAATCCACGCTCGCCGACCGCCTGATCCAGACCACCGGGGGCCTCACCGCCCGCGAGATGACGGAGCAGGTGCTCGACAACATGGACATCGAGAAGGAGCGCGGCATCACCATCAAGGCGCAGACCGTGCGCCTGGATTACCGTGCGCAGGATGGTCGGGACTATGTCCTGAACCTGATGGACACGCCGGGCCACGTGGACTTCGCCTATGAGGTGTCCCGCAGCCTCGCCGCCTGCGAGGGCAGCCTCCTGGTGGTGGACGCCTCCCAGGGCGTGGAGGCGCAGACTTTGGCGAACGTGTACCAGGCGCTGGACGCCGGGCACGAGATCGTCCCGATCCTGAACAAGGTGGACCTGCCGGCCGCCGAGCCCGACCGGGTGAAGCAGCAGATCGAGGACGTGATCGGCCTGCCGGCGGATGATGCCGTGATGATCTCCGCCAAGACCGGGCTGAACATCGAGGGCGTGCTGGAGGCGATCGTCACCCGCCTGCCCCCGCCCAAGGGCGACGCGGAGGCGCCGACCAAGGCGCTGCTGGTGGACAGCTGGTACGACCCCTATCTCGGCGTCGTCATCCTGGTGCGGGTCAAGGAAGGCCGCCTGCGCAAGGGCCAGAAGATCCGCATGATGGCCGCGGGCTCCACCCACGTCATCGAGCAGGTCGGCGTGTTCCGGCCGAAGATGCAGCAGGTCGAGTCCCTGGGGCCGGGCGAGATGGGCTACATCAACGCCGCCATCAAGACCGTGGCCGACACCAACGTGGGCGACACCATCACCGAGGACCGCCGCCCGGCGGAGGAGGCGCTGCCTGGCTTCAAGCCCTCCATCCCCGTGGTGTGGTGTGGCCTTTACCCGGTGGACGCCGACGACTTCGAGAAGCTGCGCGACAGCCTGGCGAAGCTGCGGCTGAACGACGCCTCCTTCCACTTCGAGGCGGAAAGCTCGGCGGCGCTGGGCTTCGGGTATCGGTGCGGCTTCCTCGGCCTGCTGCACCTCGAGATCATCCAGGAGCGCCTGTCGCGCGAGTTCGACCTGGACCTGATCGCGACGGCGCCGAGCGTCGTCTACAAGCTGCGCATGAACAACGGGACGGAGCGCGAGCTGCACAATCCCGCCGACATGCCCGATGTCGTGCAGATCGAGAGCATCCAGGAGCCCTGGATCAAGGCCACGATCTTCGTGCCCGACGAGTACCTGGGCAACATCCTCACCCTGTGCAGCGAGCGGCGCGGCCAGCAGGTGGAGCTGACCTATGTCGGCAGCCGCGCCATGGCCGTCTACCGCCTGCCGCTGAACGAGGTGGTGTTCGACTTCTATGACCGCCTGAAGTCGATCTCCCGCGGCTACGCCTCCTTCGACTACCAGATGGACGGATACGAGGAGGGCGACCTCGTGAAGATCGGCATCCTCGTGAACAACGAGCCGGTGGATGCGCTCTCCTTCATGGCGCACCGTTCCCAGGCGGAGCGCCGCGGGCGGTCCATCTGCGAGAAGCTGAAGGACCTGATCCCCCGCCAGCTCTTCAAGATCCCCATCCAGGCCGCGATCGGCGGGCGGGTTATTGCGCGCGAGACGATCGGCGCCATGTCCAAGGACGTGACCGCCAAGTGCTACGGCGGCGACATCTCCCGCAAGCGCAAGCTTCTCGACAAGCAGAAGGAGGGCAAGAAGCGGATGCGGCAGTTCGGCAAGGTCGAGATCCCGCAGAGCGCCTTCATCGCCGCCCTCAAGATGGATAGCTGAAGCCCAGCCTGTGCTTGACAGGGCGGCCGCTTTTCTGCGACCGCCCGGCGCGCCACGACCTCGCAACGATAAAGGGAATGCCACGTCCATGACCCAGATGACGCGCCGCCGCGCCCTTGCGCTTGCCGCCGCCCTGGCCGCGCCCGCGCTCCTCCCGGGGATCGCGGCCGCCCAGCCGGCCTACCCGAACCGCCCCATCACGGTGATCGTGCCCTTCGCGGCCGGCGGCCCGACGGACGTGGTCACGCGGCTGGTGGCGGAGGTCATGGCGCGCGACCTCGGCCAGCCCGTGGTGGTGGAGAACGTGGGTGGCGCCGGCGGCACGCTGGGCGCGCAGCGCGTCGCCCAGGCCCGGCCGGACGGGCATACGCTGCTGCTGCACCACATCGGCATGGGCACCACGCCGTCGCTGTACCGGCGCCTGGCCTATGACCCCGTGAACGGCTTCGAGCCGGTGGGCCTCGTCACCGAGGTGCCGATGACCATCATCGCCAAGAAGGACTTCCCGGCCGCGAACCTCGCGGACATGGTGCGCGTGATGCGCGAGCAGAAGCTGAGCATCAACCTGGCCAATGCCGGCGTGGGCGCGGCGTCGCACCTGTGCGGTTTGCTGCTGCAATCGGCGGTGCAGGCGCAGGTCACCACCATCCCGTATCGCGGCACCGGCCCTGCCATGACCGACCTGATCGGCGGCACGGTGGACCTGATGTGCGACCAGACCACCAACACCACCCAGCAGATCCGCTCGGGCGCCGTGCGCGCCTATGCCGTGACCACCTCCGAGCGCAACGCCGCCCTGCCGGACCTGCCCACCGCCGCGGAGGCCGGGCTTCCGGGCTTCGAGGTTTCCGTGTGGCACGGCCTCTATGCCCCGCGCGGCACCGATGCCGCCATCGTCAACCGGCTCTCGCGCTCGCTGCAGGTGGCGCTGCGGGAGGAGCGGCTGGTGGCGCGCTTCGCCGAGCTCGGCACCACGCCGGTGAGTCAGGAGCGCGCGACGCCGGCGGCCCACCGGGCCTACTGGCAGGCGGATATCGCCAAGTGGCGCCCGATCATCCAGGCGGCCGGGCAGTACGCCGACTGAGCCTCCGGCGATGAGCCGCCCTGAACCTTTCGTGACTCGGTAGGGCGGAAACCCGGCCGGTCTTGACAGGGTGGCGTCCGGACGCCACCCCCAACCGCGTGCGACGCGCCTTGCGCGCGGATCGCACGCCGCACCAGGATCAACGGAGACAGTCTGCATGGCGAGCCTGACCGGACGACGTGTCCTGGTGGTGGAAGACGAGACACTGGTCGCCATGCTGGTGGAGGACACGCTGGCCGATGCGGGCGTCGTCGTGCTCGGCCCGGTGGCGACGGTTGCGGAGGCCCTGGCGATGCTGGAGCGGGACCGCCCCGACCTTGCGGTGCTCGACCTCAATCTGGCGGGCGAGACCTCTGAACCCGTCGCCGATGCGCTGATCCGTCTCGAAGTGCCTTTCGTGGTGGCCTCCGGCTATGGCGCGGCGGGGCTTCCGCAGCGGCTGGCGGGCATTCCCGTTCTGGCCAAGCCCTATGCTCCCGAGGACCTGACGGCAGCCCTGGCCCGCCTGCCGGTGGCGTGAGGCACCGCCGGGCTGTTGTGCGGCCCGGGGCTTGCTAACCTTCCGGCCATGACCGCCGGACCCATCGCCTTCACCTTGAACGGCTCTCCCCGCATCCTGCCATCGGGGATCTCGCCCACCATGACGCTGCTCGACTGGCTGCGCGGCCCCGCCGGGTTGTGCGGCACCAAGGAGGGCTGCGCCGAGGGCGACTGCGGCGCCTGCACCGTGGCGATCGAGGAAGCGGACGGAGCGCGCGTGCCGGTGAATGCCTGCCTGGCGCTGCTGGGTCAGGTGCATGGCCGGGCGGTGCGCACCGTGGAGGGGCTGGGCGGCCCCGCCGCGCCCCACCCCATCCAGCGCGCGCTGGCCGAGGCGGATGCCACGCAGTGCGGCTTCTGCACGCCGGGTATCGTCATGACGGCCTGGGCCCATGCGCGGGAGGGCGGCGACGTGCACGACGCGCTGGCGGGCAACCTCTGCCGCTGCACGGGCTACCGGCCCATCGTGGAGGCTTTCGCCGGGTTGCGAGACGACGGCGCGGCGCCGCCCGCGGCACCCGTTCTCGCCAGCACCCGCCTGGAAGCACCGGGGCAGGTTTTCCACCGCCCGCAGACGCTGGAGGCGCTGCTGGCGCTGCGCGCCGCCCACCCCGACGCCTGGCTGCTTTCGGGCGGCACCGACCTCGGCCTGCGCGTTTCCGAGGCGCGGGAGGCGCCGCCGCTGGTGATCTGCCTCTCCGACGTGCCCGGGCTGAACGGGCTGGAGGCGAGCGCCGAGGGCCTGCGCGTGGGCGCTGCCACGAGCTACCGCCGCCTGCTCGCGGCCTGCGAGGCAGACCACGCCTACGCGCCCCTGGCGGCGCTGCTGCGCCGGCTCGGCTCGCGCCAGATCCGCGGCATGGGCACGTTGGGCGGCAATCTCGGCACGTCCTCCCCGATCGGGGACGCGCTGCCGCCGCTGCTGGCCCTGGGCGCATCGCTCCGCATCGCGGGGCCCGGGGGCACGCGCGGCATGCTGGTGGAGGACTTCCTCACGGGGTACCGCAGCAACGCGCTGGCACCGGGGGAGGTGATCCTGGACGTGCTGATCCCCCGCCCGCCAGCCGGTGCGCTGTTTGCGGCGGAGAAGCTCTCCAAGCGGCCGGACCAGGACATCACCACCGTGGGGCTTTCGGCGGTGATCTCCGTTGCGGGGGGGCGCGTCTCGACGGCTCGCATCGCGCTCGGCGGAACCGGGCCGCGGGCGGAGCGCTGCGCCGCGGCCGAAGCGGCGCTGGCCGGCCGCCCCTGGGCGCGGGAAACGGTGGAGCAGGCCGCCTCCGCGCTGGAGGCCGCCATCGCCCCGCTCACCGATCTCCGCGCCAGCGCGGAATACCGCCGCCTGGCCGCGGGGAACCTGCTGCGGCGGCTCTGGCACCGCCAGGCGGAGGCCGCGTGATGGACGCCCTGCCCCGTCACACCGGGCCCGGCGCGGCCCTGCGCCAGGACAGCGCCCTGAAGCACACCACGGGCGAGGCCCGCTTCGCCGACGACCTGCCCATGCCGGCGGGCCTGCTGCACGCCGCCCTCGTCCTCTCGCCGGTGGCCCATGGCCGGCTCGCGCCGATCGACCTGTCTCCCGCCATGGCGGTGCCGGGCGTGGTGGCGGCGCTCGGTCCCTCCGACATTCCCGGCCGCAACGACATCGCTCAGGCCAAGCGTGCCCCCGAGCACATGCTGGCCGAGGGGCTGGTCGAATACTGGGGCCAGCCGCTGGCCTTGGTGGTGGCCGAGACGCGCGACGCCGCCCTGGCGGGCGCGGCGGCGGTGAAGCCGGCGATCGAGCCGTTGCGGCCCGTTCTCTCGGTCGCGGAGGCGCTGGATTCGGGTGCCTTCCTGATGCCGCCGACCGTGATGACGCGCGGCGACGCGCCGGCCGCCATCGAGCGGGCGCCGCGGCGCCTGTCCGGCACCTTCCACGCGGGCGGGCAGGAGCACTTCTACCTGGAGGGGCAGATCGCGCTGGCGGTGCCGGGGGAGGACGGCGACCTCGTCATCCATTCCTCCACCCAGCACCCGACGGAGGTGCAGCACATCTCGGCCCGCATCCTCGGCTGCGACCACAACCGGATCTCGGTGCAGGTGCGGCGGCTGGGCGGCGGCTTCGGGGGGAAGGAAAGCAACGCGTCCTGGGTGGCGGCCTGCGCGGCCATGGCGGCGCGGCGCACCGGACGGCCGGTGAAGCTGCGGCTGGGGCGCAAGCAGGACATCGCCGCCACCGGCAAGCGCCACCCCATGCTGTTCCGCTGGGAGGCAGGCTTCGACGAGGCCGGCCGCATCCTGGCGCTGGAGGCCACCCTGGCCGCGGATGGCGGGCACAGCGTGGACCTTTCGGCCGGGGTGGTGTTCCGCTCGGTCACGCACGCGCTGAACTGCCTGGACGTGCCGGCGGTGAAGATCACGGGGGTGGCCTGCAAGACCAACACGGTGAGCAACACCGCCTTCCGCGGCTTCGGCGGGCCTCAGGGCGTGCTGCTGATGGAGGATGTGACCCACCGCATCGCCCGCCACCTCGGCACCACCCAGGAGGCCGTGCGCGAGCGCAACCTGGCCGGCGGCGGGAACGATGCCGTCACGCCCTATGGCCAGGCGCTGGAGGGCGACCTGATCCGTCGCGTCTGGGCGGAGTGCCAGGACGGCGCGGACTGGGCGCGGCGGCGGGCGGAGGTGGACGCCTTCAACGCGCGGCAGGGGGTGGTGAGGCGCGGCCTCGGCAGCTTCGTGCTGGCCTTCGGCATCTCCTTCGGCGTGATGTCCATGAACCAGGCGGGCGCGCTGGTGCACGTGTACGAGGACGGCTCCATCCGGCTGAACCATGGCGGCACGGAGATGGGCCAGGGACTGTTCATCAAGATCGCCCAGGTGGTGGCCGGCGTGTTCGGCGTGCCGGTGGAGCGCGTGCGGATCACCGCGACCAGCACGGCGGAGGTGCCCAACACCGCCCCCACCGCGGCCAGCACGGGGTCGGACCTCAACGGCTGGGCGGCGCAGATCGCGGCCACGGCCATCCGCACGCGCATGGCCGAGCTGGCCGCGGCGGAATGGGGCGTGCGGCCGGAGGAGGTGCTTTTCGCGGAGGACGAGGTTTTTGCCGGCAACCACCGCATGGGCTTCGGAGAGCTGGCGCATCGCTGCGTGCAGGCGCGCGTCTCGCTTTCCTCCACGGGGTTCTACCGGACGCCGGGCATTCACTGGGATCCGGCGGCGCTGAAGGGCGAACCCTATTTCTACTTCTCCTATGGCGCCGCCATCGCGGAGGTGGAGCTGGACCTCCTGACGGGGGAGCAGCGGATGGTCCGGGCGGATCTCGTGCAGGATTGCGGGCGTTCGCTGAACCCCTCGGTGGATCGCGGGCAGATCGAGGGCGCCTTCGTGCAGGGCCTGGGCTACCTGACCTGCGAGGAGCTGTGGTGGGACGGCGAGGGCCGGCTGCGCACCCTCGGCCCCTCCACCTACAAGATCCCGGGCTCGCGCGACGTGCCGCCCGTGATGAACGTGCGGCTGCTGGAGGGAGCGCCGGCGCGGGCCGACACCGTGTTCCGCTCCAAGGCCGTGGGAGAGCCGCCGCTGATGCTGGCGACCGCCGTGTGGAACGCGCTGCGGGACGCGGCGGGGGTGGACCGGCTGGACCTGCCGGCGACGCCCGAGCGCCTGCTGATGGCCGCGCGCGGGGAGACTTGCCGGCAGCGGCCCTGACCCATACCGTGCCCGGAGCCCGCCTCTTGAGCGGGGCAGAGGAAACGGCATGAGCAACAGCCTGGGCAGCGGCTTCAGGGGCCTCGACTACGATCTCGGCGAGACGGCCGACGCGCTTCGCGACCAGGTCGCGGCCTTTGCCGCCGACGAGATCGCGCCGCGCGCCGCCGAGATCGACCGGAGCAACGAGTTCCCGGCCGAGCTTTGGCGCAAGTTCGGCGATCTCGGCCTGCTCGGCATCACGGCGCCCGAGGAATACGGTGGCGCCGCCATGGGCTACCTTGAGCACTGCGTGGCCATGGAGGAGCTGAGCCGTGCCTCCGCGAGCGTCGGGCTGTCCTATGGCGCGCATTCAAACCTTTGCGTGAACCAGATCGCCCGCAACGGGAACGCGGAGCAGAAGGCGCGCTACCTGCCCCGGCTCATCACCGGGGAGCATGTGGGCGCGCTGGCGATGAGCGAGCCGGGCGCGGGTTCGGACGTGGTGGGGATGCGCACGCGGGCGGAGCGGCGGGGTGACCGCTATATCCTCAACGGCGGCAAGTTCTGGATCACCAACGGGCCGGATGCGAACGTGCTGGTGGTTTATGCCAAGACCGACCCGGATGCGGGGCCGCGCGGCATCACCGCCTTCCTGATCGAGAAGGGGTTCAAGGGGTTCTCCACCGCGCAGAAGCTCGACAAGCTGGGCATGCGCGGCTCCAACACCTGCGAGCTGGTCTTCGAGGATTGCGAGGTGCCGGCCGAGAACGTGCTGGGCAGCGAAGGCCGCGGCGTGAACGTGCTGATGAGCGGGCTGGACTACGAGCGCGCGGTGCTGGCGGCCGGGCCACTGGGCATCATGCAGAGCTGCCTCGATATCGTCCTGCCCTATGTCCATGACCGCAGGCAGTTCGGCAAGCCGATCGGCGAGTTCCAGCTCATGCAGGGCAAGATCGCCGACATGTACACGGTGATGTCGGCGGCCAAGTCCTATGTCTACACCGTCGCCAAGGCCTGCGACCGTGGGCAGACCACGCGCAAGGACGCGGCGGGCGCCATCCTTTACGCCGCGGAGAAGGCCACCTGGATGGCGCTGGAGGCGATCCAGGCACTCGGCGGCAACGGGTACATCAACGACTATCCCACCGGCCGCCTGCTTCGCGACGCGAAGCTCTATGAGATCGGCGCGGGCACGAGCGAGATCCGGCGCATGCTGATCGGGCGCGAACTCTTCGCCGAGACCGCCTGATGCCGGCCCTTCCCACGGCGATCGATGCGCGCTCGCCGGAATACGCGGAGAACGCGGCGCGGATGCGCGCCCTGGTGGAGGATCTTCGCGCGCAGGCCGACCGCGTGCGGCAGGGCGGCGGGGAGGCCGCGCGCGAGAAGCACCTGTCGCGCGGAAAGCTGCTGCCGCGCGACCGCGTGCGCTCGCTGATCGACCCTGCCTCGCCGTTCCTGGAGGTCGGGCAGCTCGCCGCGCATGGCTTCTACAAGGACGAGGTGCCCTCGGCCGGACTCATCACCGGCATCGGGCGCGTGGCGGGCCGCGAGTGCATGGTCGTGGCGAACGACGCAACGGTGAAGGGCGGCACCTATTTCCCGCTGACGGTGAAGAAGCACCTGCGCGCGCAGGAGATCGCCGAGCAGAACCGCCTGCCCTGCATCTACCTCGTGGATTCCGGCGGCGCCAACCTGCCGAACCAGGACGAGGTCTTCCCCGACCGCGACCACTTCGGCCGCATCTTCTTCAACCAGGCGAACATGTCCGCCCGCGGCATCCCGCAGATCGCGGTTGTGATGGGAAGCTGCACGGCGGGCGGCGCCTATGTGCCGGCCATGTCGGACCAGAGCGTCATCGTGCGCAACCAGGGCACCATTTTCCTCGCCGGCCCACCGCTCGTGAAGGCCGCGACCGGCGAGGTGGTCTCGGCCGAGGACCTCGGCGGCGCGGAGGTGCATTCGCGTATCTCGGGCGTGACCGACCACATGGCCGAGAACGACGCCCACGCGCTCGGCATCGCCAGGCGGATCGTGGCCGGGTTGAACACGCGCAAGCCCGCTTCGCTCGACATCGCGCCGCCTCGCCCGCCGGTCCACGATCCGGCCGGCATCCACGGGCTGATCCCGGCCGACCTCCGGGAGCCCTACGACGTGCGGGAGGTGATCGCGCGGCTGGTGGACGCCTCGGAGTTCGACGAGTTCAAGCCGCTCTACGGTCCGACGCTGGTGACGGGCTTCGCGCGGCTGCACGGCTATCCCGTGGGGATCGTCGCCAACAACGGCGTGCTGTTTTCGGAAAGCGCGCAGAAGGGAGCGCACTTCATAGAGCTGTGCTGCCAGCGCGGCATTCCGCTGGTGTTCCTGCAGAACATCACGGGCTTCATGGTCGGCCGGAAATACGAGAGCGGCGGCATCGCCAAGGATGGCGCCAAGATGGTGACGGCGGTGGCCACCGCGACGGTGCCGAAGTTCACGGTGGTGATCGGAGGCTCCTTCGGCGCCGGCAACTACGGCATGTGCGGCCGCGCCTATTCGCCCCGCTTTCTGTTCATGTGGCCCAATGCCCGCATCGGCGTGATGGGGGGCGAGCAGGCGGCCTCGGTTCTTTCCACGCTGCGCCGCGACGCCATCGAGGCCAGGGGCGGCACCTGGCCGGCCGAGGAGGAGGAGCGCTTCAAGGCGCCGCTGCGCGAGCAGTACGAGACGCAGGGCCATCCCTACTACGCCACGGCGCGGCTCTGGGACGACGGGATCATCGACCCGGCCGACACCCGCACGGTGCTGGCCTTGGCCATCTCGGCCTCCCTGAACGCGCCGGTGGAGTCCTGGTCGGACCGCAAGCCGGGCTTTGGCCTGTTCCGGATGTGACGCGCATGTTCAGCACCATCCTGATCGCCAACCGTGGCGAGATCGCCGTCCGCGTCATCCGCACCGCCCGCCGCATGGGCATCCGCACCGTCGCCGTGCATTCGGACGCCGATGCGGAGGCGATGCACGTGGCCCTGGCCGATGAGTCCCGCCGGATCGGCCCGGCGCCGGCGCGGGAAAGCTACCTGCGCATCGACGCCATCATCGCGGCGGCGAAGGCTTCGGGCGCGGAGGCCATCCATCCCGGCTACGGCTTCCTTTCGGAGAACGCGGAATTCGCCGAGGCCTGCGCCGCGGCCGGGATCGTCTTCATCGGCCCGCCCGCTTCCGCCATTCGCGCCATGGGCTCGAAATCGGCCGCCAAGGCACTGATGGAGCGCGCGGGCGTGCCGCTCGTGCCCGGCTACCACGGCGACGACCAGTCCGCGGCGACGCTGCGCGCGGCGGCGGAGCGCATCGGCTACCCCCTGCTGATCAAGGCCAGCGCCGGCGGTGGCGGCAAGGGCATGAAGATCGTGGAATCCGCGGCAGGGCTGGAGGAAGGTCTGGCGCTGGCCAAGGGCGAGGCGCGCTCGGCCTTCGGCGACGACCACGTGCTGCTGGAGCGCTACCTCACCCGGCCCCGGCACATCGAGATCCAGGTCTTCGCCGACAGCCAGGGCAACACCGTGCACCTGTTCGAGCGCGACTGCTCGATCCAGCGCCGCCACCAGAAGGTGGTGGAGGAAGCCCCCGCCCCCGGCATGGACCCCGCCCGGCGCGAGGCCATGGGCCGCGCTGCCTGCGATGCCGCGCGTGCCATCGGCTATGTGGGCGCCGGCACGGTCGAGTTCATCGCCGAGGGCGACACCTTCGCCTTCATGGAGATGAACACCCGCCTTCAGGTGGAGCACCCGGTGACGGAGGCGATCACCGGGCAGGACCTGGTGGAGTGGCAGTTGCGCGTGGCGGCCGGGGAGCCCCTGCCCCTCTCGCAGGACGCCCTCCGCATCGACGGCCATGCCATCGAGGTGCGGCTCTACGCGGAGGATCCGGCGCGGGATTTCGCGCCCTCCACCGGGCGCGTGGACCATCTGCGCTTTCCCGAGAAGATGCCCGGCGCGCGGATCGACACGGGCATCCGGCAGGGCGATGCGGTCACCATCCACTACGACCCGATGATCGCGAAGCTGATCGTCCACGGGCCGGACCGCGTGGCGGCGCTGGCCCGGCTCTCGCGCGCGCTGGCCGGCACGGAGGTCGCGGGGCCCGCCACCAACCTCGCGCTGCTCCGCGCGATCGCCGCCAACACGGATTTCCGGCGCGGCGAGCTGGACACCGGTTTCATCGCCCGCCACGCGGACACCCTGCTGGCATCGCCCGGCCCGGCGCCACGGTCCGCCCTGGCAGCCGCGGTCGCGCGGCTCCTGCTGGACCTGGCTCCGCCGGTGGCGTTGGCCGGGGCCGATCCCTTCTCCCCCTGGAACGCCCCGACCGCCTGGCGCCTGAACGGCGACGGCTTCCAGGACTTCGTGCTGGAGGATGGCGAGGCCATCCACACCCTGCGCGCCCATCTCCGTGCCGACGGCTTCCGGCTGGACCTGCCGGATGGCCCCATGGAGGTTTCCGCGTCCGAGGCGGCGGACGGCATGGTGTCGCTGCGCCTGGGCGGGGACATCCTCCGTGCCCGCGCGCTGCGCCGTGGTGATCGCATCACCGTGTTCATCGACGGCGCCGCGCATGGGCTGCGCCACCTGGACCCGCGCGCGCCGGTGGAGGGCGCGGGCGCGGCCGCCGGGCGCATCCTCGCGCCCATGCCGGGCAAGGTGCTCGACGTGATGGTGCGCCCGGAACAGGCCGTCACGCGGGGTGCGGTGCTGCTGGTACTGGAGGCGATGAAGGTGCAGATGCGGATCACCGCCCCTGCGGATGGCATCGTCTCGGCCGTGCTCTGCGCGCCCGGTGACCTCGTGGAGGATGGGGCGGAGCTGGTGTCGCTGGCCTGAGGCCGCCTCAGCCTTCTTCCAGGCGCTCCGACAACCGGGCGGCCTCACCGCGCAAGGCCGTGCCGATCCCTGTCAGGCCGATGCGGCGGAGCTGTTCGCTGACGCCCACCACGACCAGCGCGTGGGAAACGCGGCCTCTCGGCATCACGGGCGCGGCGATCACCGTCACGCCCGCGATGTAGCGGCCATCGTCCACCGCGGAGCCGCTCTCCTTCGTGGCCTGTACGTCGGCCCGCCACTGCGGAAGGCTCGGCGGGTCTTCCCGGCGCAGCGTGTGGAGGCGGCGCTCCACCTCCTTCGAGGGGTGCCCGCCGGAGGCCGCGATGCAGCGGCCCGTGGCGCTGATCAGTGCGGGAAAGCGGCTTCCCACATCCACCTCAGGCGCAGGGCATGCTCCGGCCTCGCGATGGCGACCGCCACGATGTGGTCCAGCCCGGTCGCCTCCACCCCGATCGCCGCCGCGCCGTACTCGCGCGCCAGCCGGTCCAGCACGGGCTGGGCGAGGTTGCTGAACGGATCCTTGCGCAGCATGCCCCGGGCCAGGGCCACCAGGCCGCTCGCCAGGGCATGGCGCTTGGTGTCGGGACCGAAGGACAGAAGCTGCCACGGCCGCGGCGGCGCGGGCGGAACCCGACGGGTACACCCTTCTCTGGGGCACCAACGGCACGCATGCCGGAAACGAGTTCATGTACGCCTTCCTCGGCTTCGATCCCGTCCGGGATTTCGAGCCGGTGGCGGGCATCCTGCGCTTCGGCATGGCGCTGGGCACGGCGCGCAACGGGCCGTTCCGCTCGGTGGCTGACCTGGTCGCGGCGGCGGGCGAGCGGCCCGGGAAGGTCGCGGTGGGCCTGCCCAGCACCACCGCCCGCGCGGTGCTGCAGATGATCCGGGAGAGACGCAGCGCCGACCTGCTGCCCGTTCCCTATACCGGCAGGGGCTAGGCGCTCACCGGCATGCTGCGCGGGGACGTGCATGCCTCGATCGACACCGTCATCGCCATGCTCGGCCCCAACCGGCAGGAGCAGGTGGTACCCATCGCCGTTTCCACGGCGAACCGCATCGAGGCGCTGTCAAACATGCCCACGCTGAAGGAGGCTGGGGTGGACGCGACGCTGGAGGCCTGGAACGCCCTGTACGCACCCCGCGCGACACCGGCGGCCGTGGTGCAGGCGCTGAACCGCGCCGCCATCACGGCGCTGGGCGATCCCGCGATCAAGGCGATGCTGGTGCATGACGGCGCCGACCCGATGGGAGGACCCCCGGAGGACCTCGCCGCGCCGATGCGGCGCGATCGCCCGATCGTCCGAAGCCTGGGACTGGCACCGCAGTAACACCCGACCGGAGGATGGCGCGCATGGACCACCTGATGCCGCAGCGCGCCGCCGGTGCGGAGGCGGGGCCTGCCTGGAAGGATCCACTGGCGGGGCTGCGCGTGCTGGAGCCCCCGGGAAAGGGCGACGAGACGCGCGGCTTCGCACCCTTCCTCGCGGGTGAGAGCCATTACTTCCTGGGCCTCGATCGCGGCAAGCGCAGCCTGGTCGTGGACATCAGGCAGCCCGAGGGCGCGGAGATCCTGCGCGGCCTCGCCTGCGCATCGGACGTGCTGATCGAGAACTTCCGCCCGGGCATGATGGACCGGCTGGGCCTCGGGGCCGAGGCGCTGATGGTGGCCAACCCGCGGCTGGTCGACTGCGCCATCCGGAGGAGCGCATCTCTTCCCTGCGCGCACGGGGCATCATCGGCGGGGAGGACGGCTGACCCTTCTCGACCCCGGACTGCCCGCGGCTCACCCATCCGAAATCCCGACGAGGCCTTCTTTTTTTAGCGCCCGATCATCGAAATCTCTTTTCGCGGCCTCGTGATGAGGGTTAGGAATGCGTGCGTTCCCGGAAAGAGCCCATGGAAGACGAAGCCTCTCCGATCCGCCCTCGCGTGCTGCTTCTCGCCTGCGCCGCCGCGGTCGCGGTGTTCGCGGCCTCGGCCACCGTCGCCTGGCGGCAGTTCCAGATGCTGGGAAGCATCACGCAGCTGGACCCATCCCCTGCGGCCGCCTCGCCCTCCCCTTTCCAGCCGCCGGAGCGCGCCGAAGCGCCGGTCGCCGGCTTTGCTCCGGCCGCGACGGCAGCCGGCATCGTGGCGCCGGAGCCCGGCGGCGCCCCGACCCTGGTGTCATGGCCGCACGAGCCGCGCGGGTCGGAAGCGGCTCCGGCCGGGCCCATGCAGCGCGCACTGCTGGAGTTCCTGGGTGGCGGAGCCGCTTTCCCGTCGCTGGATGATCCTCCCGCACCGGCCTTTCTTCCGGAGGCGCTTTCCCTGCCGGGGCTGATGCCGCTGCCAGAACCCGCGCCCGCCTCGCCACTCCCCTTTTCCACTGACCTGGCCATGGCGCCTGAGCCGGAGATCACGCTGGCGGAGGATATGGGCATCCCGGCCGGGGTGCCGCCCCTGGTCCCGGCCCAGGCCCCGCCGGACGAGCTGCCGGACGAGTCCCTCCCGCGTTCCCCCGGAGGCGAGGAGGCGATAGTTGTTGCTGGCCCTCCTTCCGCGCCGCTCCCATCCGCGGACCTGGCCATCCTGCCCGTCGCCGATGCCTCGGCCGACGACCAACCGCGCCCTCCCGCCCCCCTTCCCGCAGCCGCCGCGCCGGTTCGTGCGCCGGCCCGGCCCCGCGCGCGGATCTGCGCGGGCAGCCCGACCGGCAACTACACCTTCGCCGCGCGGGAGATCGCCGCCCACGCGGGCGCGCTCGGTGAACTGGAGGTGATCACCACTGCCGGCTCGGGCGACAACCTGCGCCGGCTGGCCGATGGGGAGTGCGAGATGGGCTTCTCCCAAGCCGATGTTTTGGCACTGCGCGCCATCGAGCACCCGCAGCAGGTCGCGGGGCTCGATCCCTTCAAGCGGGTTTACGGCGAGTACGCGCATATCCTCTGCCCGCTCGCCTCCGGCTGGACAAATGCCAACGCCTTTGACGGACGCACGCGCCTGATCGTCGGCGGCGATGGAAGCGGCACGGCGGAGACCTGGCGGGCCCTGATCCGTGCGGCACCCGCGCTGGCGGCGGTGCAGCGGGTGAACGACCCGGTGAACCTCGTGGCCGTGAACCGCGTGAAGGACAGCCGCGACACCTGCATGCTCTGGATCAGCGGGCTGAACAGCGGCGACATGCAGGGGGCGAACCGGATGTCGGCCAACACGCCCGACGGGCGGCGGGCCATGCGCCTGGTCAGCGTCACCGTTCCGGAGCTGCGCGGCATGCGCCTGGCGGACGGCCAGCCGATCTACCGCTTCGAGCAGATCACCGCGCGCAGCGGCAGCTACGAGAACCTGCTCGATACCCGCGTTGCCGTGAATGCCGAGGGACGGCGCTTCGTGCAGGGCGGATCGGTCACCGTGCCGGTCGTGGACGCGGTGCTTGTGGTGCGGCGGGACTTCCTCGCCGCGCTGCCCGGGCGCGGGTCGGAGATCGTCTCGGCGGTGGAGGATGCGGGGCCGGCGATCTGGGCACGGGTCAGCCCGCGGCGCTGATCCGTGCCTCGCGCCCGGTCACCGCGCCGGCCGTTCGCCCCCCCTTCGCCCGCGCACCAGTGACTCGCACCGGTTGTCCTCGCCCACCCCGAACTGGATGGTGGGCAGCAGGCCCGCCACCGGGGCGACCAGCGCGGCAAGCCCGCCGATGACGCCGCCGCGTGCCGCCAGTTCCGTCATGTCGGGCCCCACATCGGGGTCGCGGAAGCTACCATCGATCAGGATGGAGGTCGGCACGGCCCCGATGGTGAAGCGCTTCGACTCGCTCCGCAGCCGCACCTCCATGCGCTCCGCGGCGAGGTTCACGCTGCCGGTGGCGTTCACGATCACGTCCTCGGTATCCAGGATCACGGTGCGGAGGCCGAGCACGCCGCGCTGAAGGGCGAAGTTGCCGACGAAGCATTGCACAACCGTCCGCCCGGGCACGCCAAGCGAGGAGAGGATGGCGTTCCCGAGCCTCAGCCCCGAGAGGTCGACCAGCAGCGCCGAAAGGTTGCCGCCGCTCATGCCCAGGGTGATCTCGCCCGTGCCGCGGCCGAGAATATCGGCGAAGGACTTGCCCGCGCCCTCGATCCGCCCGCGCCCGCTGATCCGGCCAGCCCCCTCGAAGGCATTGGTGGCGCGCATCAGCCGCGACAGGTCGAGGCGCTGGAACTGAATGTCCGCCCGCGCCCGCAGGCGGCCGCCCTCCTCGGGCGTGAAGGAGATGTTGCCCTGGATCTGCCCGGTGCCGACGCCGAGCGCCACGGGGCGGAGCGTGATGGCGCCGTCCTTCAGCTCCATCTCGGTGCGCAGCGTGTCGAACGGCATGTTGCGCCCGGTGATGCGGTCCGCCCGGTAGGTCATGTGGACGTTGGCCGCATCGAGCTTGGGGAAGTTGATGGGATCGTCCGGCAGCACGCGCGCGCGCGCCTGGTTGCGCGCCTGCTCGCGGCGCTGCTGCGCGGTCTGCCCGGGCGTGGAGGCGCGGCCCGGTTCCTCTCCGATGAAGCCGCCGATATCGGCGAGGTCCACGCGGTTCGAATGCAGCTCCGCCTCCACGCTGGGCTTGGAACCCGCCGTCGTCACGGCGATGGTGCCCGACAGGTCGCTGCTGCCGAGCCGCCCGGTGAAGTCGCGGAAGCGTACGCGGCCATCCACGTAGTCGAGCTGCCCGCCGAGCCGGAAAGGCGGCGTCTTGGGGATGGGCACGCCCGTGAGGGGCTGGAGCAGCCCCATGTCCGGTCCCTGCAGATCGAGCCGCACATCGGCGCCCTGCAGCTCCAGCGGGTTGCTCAGGGTGCCGCGCAGGTTCACGCGGGTCGGCCCGTTCTCGAGCTGCATCTCCACGGGCCAGGGCCGGTCCGCTTCCCGCAGCGCCAGCACGGCGCCGCCCGTTGCGGTGCCGGTGATCGGCTGGCCCGCATAGGTCCCTTGGGCATCCACCACGATGCGGGGATCAGGCGTGTCCTCGGCGCGGGTGGCGACGGCGAGGTTGAAGTCCGCCTTCAGCCGGGGGTCGACCACATGCGCGCGGCCCTCGACGATGCGCAGCAACCCGATGCGTGGCCCGGGTCTCGCCTCTGCCGGCTGTGGCGCGTCGCCGGCGGGCTGGCCCAGGTCAAAGGCGTAGTTCGTCTGTCCGTCCTCGCGCGCGATCGCCTCCACCACCGGGCGCGTCAACTCGATGGCAGGAATGACGATGGAGCGGTCGTGCCAGTAAGCCATGACGTCCAGGCTCAGCGAGGCGCGCTCCGTCGTGGCGAAGGGGGGATCCTCCTGGAAGCCCTCCGGGTTTCCGATACGCAGCCCCTCGGCCGCGACCTCCGTGATGCGGCCCAGGCGGACATGCAGGTGCTCGATCCGCACGGGACGTCCGAGAGCGGCCGATGCGCGGCGTTCCGCGAGGGGGATGAACCAATCCCACGACCAGAACACCACCAGCAAAAGGAGCAGGAGAAGCGGAACCCCCGTCCAGATCGCCCAGCGCGGCACGCGGCCCTTTGCCATCCTCCCCTCCCCTCCGGCTATCGGCCTGTCACCATTGCCCAGTCCGTTAACTTGGGCTGGGCGCCAGGGTTCCTCCCGGGATGGAAGACCGGAAACCGCACGCGCTGGGCGCATCGGATTACAGCGAGTTAACACAGCTGTGACACACAGGGCCGCCCTCCTGGCCTATGACCCCATCCGCTCTTTCCAAGCCTGCCGCGGCCAAGCCGTTCCGGTGTGGCCTGCGGGTGAACCGACGGTGGCGCCTGGCCGCGGCGGATCGTGGCCGGCCCGGTGCTTACGCCCACGGTGCGGCAAGGAAGAGCTTCGCCTTTTGACCTGCTCGCGCGTTGTTGCAACGCACACAGGTGAGGCCTGGTGCCCCACAGCGAACCGGATTGCCGTATGCCCCTCGTAAGTGTCATCTGCCCCGTCTTCAACACCGACGCATCGATGCTGCGCGCGGCCGCGGCGTCCGTTCTGAGTCAGACCGGCGGGGCACAGGCCGTGCAGGGGCAGGAGGCGGTGGAGCTTGAGCTCCTGCTGGTCGATGATGGCACCACGGCCCCCGCCACCCTGGAGGCGCTGGAGGCGATCGCGGCGGACCCGCGGGTCCGCTTCATCCGGAACCCGCGAAACCTCGGCCCGGCGGGAACGCGCAACGCCGGCATTCGCGCGGCACGGGGATCGCTGATCGGATTCATCGATGCGGACGACCTCTGGCCCGAGGGAAGCCTGGCCGTTCGCCTCTCGGCACCCGCCGGGCCGGGGGATTGCATCCTCGGTGCCTTCGAGGAGCTTCTTCCGGGGGAGTTGCGCGTGACCGCCTCCCCGCTGCCGCTATCGGAGGAAGGGCAGCTGCTCCGCGATGACTGGTATGCCTGGGAGCCTGACCAGGCCGCGCCCGGCCTGATCGCCGGATGGCGGCACCTTGGCTGCCTTCTCGCGCCAAAGGAGGCGCTGGAGGAGGTCGGGCTGTTCGACGAGACACTGCTCTACGGGGAAGACTGGCTTCTGATGGTGCGGCTCGCCGCCGCGCGCCGGATCGTGGGCACCGAGAAGCCGCTCTACATCCTGCGCCGCCAGCACGCGAGCATGATGACCCGGCGGGAGCGCCTGACCCGCGCCTTCTCCAAGGCCCAGGAAACCGCCTATTCCGACCGGCGGCTGCGCCCGTATCGCAAGCAGCTGCGCTGGGCCGTGGTGCGCCAGTACAAGGGCATGGCGGTGAACAGCCTCGCGAACGGCGTGCCGCTCAACGGCGTCCGTTGTGCGCTGCTCGCTTGGTCCATGGATCCGCGCGAGGTGCCGCAGCTCCTCACCTTCCTGCGCGCCGCGATGACGCGCGACCCGAGCCGGCGCAACGAGACGGCACGGCGCTACTGCAACGCCGTGGTCACGCCCGGCCTCGCATGAGCAGGGGCCGTTCCCTGCGACCGGCGGTGCCATGCTGACCGTCATCATGGCGTCGCGCAACGGCGCGGGCTGGTTGAAGGAAACGCTGGACGCCTTCGCCGCCCTCCATCCGCCGGAGGGCGGATGGAAGCTCGTGGTCGTGGACAACGGCAGCACCGACCGGACCTCCACCGTGGTGCGCGGCTTCCAGCAACGCCTCCCCCTCACCGCCCTGCATCAGGCGCGGCCCGGCAAGAACGCCGCGCTCAATCTGGCGCTCGAGGAGGCGGAGGGCGACCTCGTCGTCTTCACGGATGACGACGTCCTGCCCGACCCGGATTGGCTCCTGCAGCTTCGCCAGGCCGCTGCGGACTTCCCGGACACGGGTGTTTTCGGCGGCCGGATCGATCCGTGCTGGCCGCGTCCGCCCGCTCGCTGGATCACGGATCTCGTGCCCCTCGGGCTTGTTTACTCCCTGACGGTGGAGCGCGAGGACGGCCCCTGCGACCCGCAATGGATCTGGGGCCCGAACATGATGGTGCGCTCGGCGCTGCTGGAAGGCGGCCATCGCTTCGATGAGGAGGTGGGCCCCGACGGCACCATGGCCTATCGGATGGGTTCGGAGACCACCTTCACGAAGGAGCTTGCCGCCCAGGGCGCCCGGTGCCGGCACGTCGCCCGCGCCCGTGTGCGGCACATGATCCGCCCCTTCCAGATGAAGCGCAGCTGGATCCTGGGCCGGGCCTTCCGCGCCGGACGGGGCTTCTGGGAGCCGGAGCCGGAGCGGGTCGCCATCCTCGGCGTGCCCCGGCACATCCTGCGCGAAGTGGGCGAGGCCGCCGGCCGCTGGGCGGTGGCCCGCCTGCGCGGCAACGCCCGCGAGCGCTTCCGCGCGGCGTGGGACCTCAACTTCTGGCGTGGCGTGCTGCACGAGGCCTGGATCAACCGGGCGCGGCCTAAGCGGCGGGCCGATGCCTCCCGCCCCGGCGCCCGGGACCGGACGGCGCTGAGCGCCGGTCCGGACTAGCGGCGCGCGGCGGCCAGCCGCCCCTTCAGCGTTCCCGCGGCCATCACGAGGCGCGCGACCACCGCACGCGCCGGCTCCGGCAGCCCGGCGACCGCGCGCTTGGCACGCGACAGGGGTGGCAGGGCGCCGGCCGGAATAAGCCGCGCGATGGCGCGCACCTCCTCGAAGCGCCCACGGGCGAAGGCGGTGTCCAGCGCCGCGCGACGGCGCTCGGCCGCGCTGGCGCGGAAGGCATCGGCATGGGCCGCGAAGGGCGGGCGCGTCCGGAGCACGTGGTCCAGCACCTCGGCATCGCCCAGGTTCATCGCCAGCACGTCGCCCGAATCGTTGCTGCCGTGCTTGCGGATGCCCACCAGCGGGGTCCAGAGGATCCCGAGCGGGGCGTGCTCGGCGATGCGGAGGGCGGTGGCGAAGTCGCGCCCGACGAGGCCGGATACGCCTTCGTCCCAGCCACCGGCGCCGCGCAGGAAGTCCCGGTCCACCACGAGTGCGGAGGGAAAGAAGGGCTGGAAGCGCACCAGCCGCTCGGCCATCGGGCGGTCGAAGACCATGGCCCCTTCACGCATGGGGCGCATGCCCTCCCAGAAACCGGCTGGGGCATCGTCGAACTTCGTGGCCTCGCTCCAGCTTCCCTCGCGCACGATGCGGAAGTTGCCGTATGCGGCACGAAGGCCCGGTTCCGTGTCCCACAGCGCCTCCATCGCGGCCAGGAAGCCGGGGTGCCAGAGGTCGTCGCTGTCGCAGAAAGCGACCAGCGTGCCGCTGGCCTCCCGCAGGCCGACGTTGCGCGCCGCGAGGTCGCCCGCATTGGCCGTCCGGACGGCCCGCACCCCGCGCGCGGCGTAGCGTGCGAGAAGGTCCGGGGTGCTGTCGGTGGAGCCATCGTCCACGACGATGACCTCGTCGGGCGCCCGCTCCTGGCCGAGGATGCGGTCGAGTGTTTCGGGAAGGAGCGCCGCGCGGTTCCAGGCAGGAACAACGGCGGTGATGCGGCGCGCGCTCATGCCCCGGCCCGCCCCGGCACGCCCCGCGCCAGCACGCGCCGGAACAGGGAGAGCTGCCCGGCAGTGGTCTCGTCCCAGCCGAAGCGTTCGGCGTAGGCGCGCGTCGCCTCGCGCGAGGGCGGGGCGGAAAGCAGCCTGCGCACGCCCTCGGCGATCGCGTCCGGCGTGACGGTGTCGATCACGAGCCCGGCCGCGGGCGATGACACCGCCTCCCGGCTGCCCCAGGCCGGGCTCGCCACGACGGGTGTGCCGCAAGCCATGGATTCCAGCAGCACATTGGCCCAGCCCTCGCGGGATGAGGCCAGCACCAGCGCGTCCGCCGCGCTGTAGAAGGTCGGCAGGCGGCCATGCGGCTGCGGCCCCACCATCCGCACCCGCTCCGCCACGCCGCACTCGGCCGCGAGCGCCAGCAGCGCGGCGCGGTCCGGTCCCTCCCCCGCGATCAACAGCGTGTGGCCGGGCAGGTCGCGCAACGCGGGGATGATGTGGTGATGGCCCTTGCGCTCGATCAGCAGGCCGACCGAGAGCAGCACGCGCCCTTCCCCAAGCCCCAACTCCGCACGCGCCGCCGCGCGGTCCTGCGGCTGGAAGGCGCGCAGGTCCACGCCGTTGCGCAGCACCGTCACCTTCTCCGGCGGAGCGCCCAGCTCGTGCAGGCCTTCCGCAAGCCCCGCGCTGACGGCGATCAGCGCATCGGAGCCCTTGATCGCGACCTGCTGGATGAGTCGGCGCGGAATGGCGTGACGCGGCAGCAGGCTGGTGTCGGAGCCGCGGGCGGTGATCACCACCGGCTTTCCGAAGCGCCGGCCAAGCCAGACCGCCGCCACGCCGTCAGGGTAAAGGTAGTGCGCATCGATCGCGTCAAAGGAAAGCCCCTCCGAGACCAGTCGGGACAGCGCCCTGGCGGCCGCGCGGTAGAGGAGGAAGGGCGCCACCGACATGCCGAACCGCGGGATCACGGCGTAGCGCGGGTGGTGCACCGCGAGTCCGTGCCGCTCCTCGGCCCGTGGCGCGGCGGCGTGGCGCGCCCAGTCGCCGAAGCGGGGCGAGCGGGAGGGGAACCAGGGAACGGGGGCGAGAACCGTCGCCTCCGCCTCACCGCCGGCGACGAGGTGCCGCAGCCTGTTCTCGACGAAGACGCCGTGGCTGGGCCGCGCCGCGCTTGGGTAGAGCGTGCTGAAGGTCAGCAGGCGCAGCGGCCGTCCTGGCGGCGCGGTCCCGCCAGGAGCCGAACGGGGAACGGCTCCCCCGTGCGGCGCGGGATCCCGCAGCAGATCCTGGCTCATCGGGCTCGCCCGCCATGTCGAAGAGCCAGCCCAGCTTGTCCCGACGATGCGGCTCCGGCCTGACGGTCCAGGCCGCGAGCCAGGCGATGCCGATCAGCATGCACAGAAAGTACAATCCATCCATGGTCGCGCATCCCGTTCACCGGATATCCATTGCTGGTCAAACTGCGGCCGCAGGCCGCTTGGCCAGGGGCCGCGCGAGCGGCGGAGCGGCCGCGCTGCCCGTCGCCACGGCCATCCCCGGCTCCGGTTCCGGTGGCGCAGCCAGGCCCGGGTTGGCCCGGGCAAATGCGTGCTGGCGCCAGCCCCGCGCGCCGGCGCTGGCCTCGACCACCAGCTCGCGCTTGGCGATCGAGTGCGCGCCGGCGATCACCACCAGCAGCGTCCAGTAGAAGTCCCAGTAGGAGAGCGAAAGAAAGGTGCCGCTGACCAGGAATGCCACGATCGACACCTGGGCCATTCGCCCGAAATCATAGGCCCAGGCGAGCTCCGGACGGTTGCGCGAGATCGCGACGAGGCGGAAGCAGTAGTAGACGCCGGCCAGGGTCAGCATCAGCCAGAGGGCGAAGGTCGGGAACCCGTTCTCGCCGAGCAGCTCGAACCAGATGCTGTGAACGGCCCGCGCCGGCCCGCCCGGCGCGACGGTATCCACCACGGACCGCGTGTAGGGCCCCGTGAAGCCCGCGCCGACCAGCGGCCGGTCGAGTGCCAGCTTCAGCGAAATGCCCCAGAGCACCAGCCGTTCGGAAGCGGAGGCATCCGCGTCGTAGGAACCGATGGACTGCATGCGCTCCGTCCACTGCGCCGGCATGAAGGCGAGCGCACCGGCCAGGCAGACCGCCAGCACGGCGCCCGTCACAACCTTCCGGCTGCTGCGCCACCACAACACCGCGGTCGCCGCGCCCAGGCCCAGAAGGGCGCCGCGGGAATAGCTGGAGACGGTGGCAAGCAGGGTCAGGCACATGGCCGCGGCAAGGCCGATCCGCACCGGCGCGTTGCGCGACTGCTGGCGCAGGTAGTTCATCAGCGGCAGGGTCACCAGCAGCGCGGCGGCCAGGTGGTTGTTGTCGTTGATCATGGTCTGCTCCGGGCCCCAGACCCGGTAGGACCCGCCCGTGAGGATCGAGAAGATGCCCCCGCGCACGCCGTAGTAGCCGATCGAGATCACCATCACCCAGACCAGCGCGTGCACCCGCCGCCGTTCCGTCAGCAGCGAGGCCGTGAGCAGCAGGCCGAGCAGCACCTTCTCCACGTGCTCCCACTTCGCGTAGACCGCGCCCGGCGACCCCAGCGCCATCATGGTGGTGACGGAGAAAGCAATCATCAGCGCGATGATCAGCCCGGTGACGGCATTGAAGGCAAAACGCTTCGGCTCCCCAGCCAGCACGCAACCGAGCAGGGTGGCCGCGAAAACCATCATCGCCCAGGGCATCGAGCCCGCCGCCCCATAGACGAGCCGGTGGGGGTTCATGAAGGAGATCCAGGACCACAGCAGAATGCCGACAAAGGGCCGTGCCACCGCGAGCGGCAGCAGCAGCAGCATGGTCGCGAGGAAAACCGCGTCACGCATGGGCGGCGCGCTCCGTAGGGCAATGGGCTGGCAGGCGACGGCTCACCGGCCGGCCTTCAGATCGGACATGAGGCGTTCCGCATCCTGGCGGCCGTCGAAGGCCGCGGGCGTCGCCAGGGTGGGCGTGAGCACGCGGAGTGCCTCCTCACGCTGCCCCGCCTGGCGGAGTGCGAAGGCCAGGCGCCAGGACGCCCCGGGATCGGGCCGCCCCGCCGCCTCGCGCGCTGCGACGGACTGGCGCAGCAGCGGCAGGCCCGTGGCCGTGTCGCCCGCACGCGTCAGGATCCAGCCGAGCGTGTCGGCGGTGTCCACGTTCTGCGACAGGGCGAAGGCACGTTCGGCAAACTCCCGTGCCGCCGGCGTGGCGCCGCGCCGGTCGATCAGCCAGGCGAGGTTGTTCAGCGCCAGGGCATCGTTCGGCGCGCGTTCCACCACCTTCGAAAGGCCCGCCTCCGCCTCGGCGTAGCGGCCCTGGACGATGTCGATGGAGGCAAGCGCGGACATGACGGCGATATCGCCGGGCTCCTTCGCGAGCCAGGTCCGGAGCACCGCCGCGGCCTCGGTGACCTTCCCGGCGTTCCGCAGGGAGGCCGCCTGCCGCTGCACGAGCACGGAATGCGGCGTCTTGGCCTGTGCCGCCCCATAGGCACGCGCGGCATCCTCCAGGCGGTTCTCCCCGGCCAGAAGGTCGCCGCGAAGAGCGGCCGCGGCGGGAAGGGAGGCGGGCTGGCTTGCCAGCCTGTCCGCGGCCGCCAGGGCGGCATCCAGTCCGCGCGCCTGCTTCACAAGGCCCACATAGGCCTGTTGCAGACGGGCATCCGCGGGCGTGGAGCGCAGTCCTTCCTGGATGATCGATTCGGCGCCGCGCTGGTCCGCCGCGCGAAGTGTCAGGGAGGCAAAGCGGATCCGTGCCTCGACCGAGGCGGGGTCCTCCGAAAGCGCCGTGCGGGCGGCCTCGCGCGCGTCGTCCCAGCGGCCGGCGGCGGCGAGCGCTTCCGTGCGTGCCATGGAAAGCAGCGCGCCGCGGCTGCGGGCGCCCGCGCGCAGCGCCGGCGCGTCGAGCAGCGCAACCGCCTTGGGCGCTTCGCCGGAGCGCACCATGATCTCGGCCAGCATCAGCGCCAGTGGCAACTCGCCCGGCGCGGCCGCCTGCGCCTGCTCCAGCAGGGCGCGGGCCGGCGCAGCGCGGGGAGAGTTGGGCTGCGCGGCGGCACCCAGCCGCGCCAGCGCGTCGGCATTCGCCGGCTCGCGCTTCAGCACCTCGGCCAGCAGCGCCTCCGCTTCCTCCGGCTTGCCGCTGGCGGCGGCGACGCGCGAAAGGCCGAGCCGCGCGCCAATGGAATTCGGATGGTCGCGCAGCACGCCCTCGAAGGAGGCGCGGGCGCCGGGCAGGTCCAGCTTGGTCAGCTTGATCGTGCCCTCCGTCACCCCCGCCGCCTCGCCGTGGCGCCCGGCCTCGCCCAGCCGCTCCAGCTGGGCCGTCGCCGTGCTCATGTCGCCCCGCAGCATGGAGGCGGTGGCGAGCAGCTCCCGCACCGGAGGCTGTTCCGGCTGAAGGGCGAGGGATTTCTCCGCCGCCTCGATGGCGCCCCGCGCATCGCCTGCGCCGAGGCGCGCGGCGGCGAGACGGTTCAGGATGCCCGTATCCTGCGGCGCCAGCGCCGCGGCCCGGCCCAGGGCCTCGGCGGCCTCGCGCGGGCGCCGGGCCGCGGCCTGGGCGCGGCCGAGAAGGTCGTAGGTCTCCGCATCCGCCGTGCCCTGCGGCCCCAGCCGGCCGACGTAGCGGCTCAGCGTGCCTGCCGCCGCGTCGGGCTTGTTGGCCTCCATCTCCATGGCGGCCAGCAGCCTCACGCCACGCGGGTCCTCCGGCCGCCGCGCCACGTGACGCCGGGCGGCGTCCTCGGCCTGCGCCGTCTGGTTAAGGCCGCGCTTCACGACAGCCAGCAGCAGGTACCCGTCGGGGAAGTTGCCGAGAAAGGAGCTGAGGCGGACCAGGTTCTCGTCCGCGAGTTGCCATTCGGAAGCCCGCGCGTGCAGGGTCGCGCGCAGGTAGCCACCCGCCACGCTGCCGGGCTGGGTGGTCAGGGCCGCATCCACATCGCGCCGCGCGGCCGCATTGTCGCCCAGCTGCATCAGCGCCTCGGCCCTCGCCAAACGGGCCGGCACGTTGCCCGGCGAAACCGCGAGCACGCGCCCGATGGTCTCGATGCCCTCGCGCTGAGCGCCGCGCGCGACCTGCAGCGTTCCCTTCCGGAGGAGGGCCTCGACCGAATTGGGGTCGATCGCGATCGCCTTGTCGGATTCCGCTTCCGCGCCCTGGCGATCACCCTTGGACAGCGCGAGGGCGGCCGCCGCGATATGCGCCTCCGACGTGTTGGGCCCGAGGCTGAGCGCCTCGGCCACCGAGGCCGCCGCGTCGTCCTGCCGGTTCAGCGAGAGTTGGGCCAGCGCCCGCCCGGACGCGATCTGCGTACCCAGCGCCGGGTTGCCCGGCTGGGGCGGAAAGTCTCGCAGAAGATCGGCGTGCCGGCCCTGCATGAGGTAGGCGCGCAGGATCGCGGCGGTCGCCATGGCCGGATCCGCGCCGATCTCCAGCGCTGCCCTGGCTTCCTTCTCGGCCGTGGTGCCATCGCCGAGGTCCAGGCTGGCCTGAACCAGGGCCATGCGGGCGGCAACGGAGCGCGGCTCGTCCCGCACCGCGTTGCGCATCTCGATCTGCGCCGTTCGAAGGTCGCCGCGGGCCTGGGCCGCCCGGGCCCTCTCCATCGGCTGGGCCGAGGCCGGGGCGATGGCGGCCGCCGAGATCCCGGCAAGCAGAGCAAAGGCCAGGGGGCGGGGGAACGCCGTCGGGCGGATCATACAAGGTCTCCGGAAGGATTGTCGTGAATGCCCGCCGATTCTGGCGTGGCGGCTTCGCCGGCGCCGTCGGCGCCCTGGGCGGCCCCGCGCGCGCCCGGGCGCGCGGTCAGCCCGTGCTCGTCGAGCAGGCCGTAAAGCGTTGGCCGACTGATGCCGAGCAGCCGGGCGGCCGCGGCCACCCCGCCGTCGCTCAGCGCCAGTGCGCGCGCGATCGCGGCCCGTTCCGCCGCGGCGCGGGCGGTGCGCAGGTCGAGCGGCTGGTCGGAGGGCGCCGCAGGCTCCAGCTCGAGGTCGGCCGCGCTGACCTGCGGTCCCTCGGACATCAGCACGGCGCGGCGCACGCGGTTTTCCAGCTCGCGCACGTTGCCGGGCCAGGCATGGGCGGCGATGGCATCCGCCGCCGAGGCGTCGAAGCCGCGCAGGCGGCGGTCGAACTCCTGCGCGTGGCGCGCGAAGAACCAGCGGGCGAGCAGAAGCGCGTCGCCACCCCGTTCGCGCAGGGGCGGAATCCGCACCGTGACGCCGTTGAGCCGGTAAAGCAGGTCGCCACGGAAGCCGCCGTTCGCCGCCAGCGTTTCCAGCGGCTGGTTGGTGGCGGAGACCACGCGCACGTCCACCCGGAGCTGGGTGCGGCCGCCCACGCGCTCCACCACCTGGTCCTGAAGGAAGCGCAGCAGCTTGGCCTGGAGCGACATCGGCAGGTCGCCCACCTCGTCCAGGAACAGGGTGCCGCCGTTCGCCGCCTCGATCTTGCCGGTCACCTGCCGCACCGCGCCGGTGAAGGCGCCGCGCTCGTGGCCGAACAGCTCGCTTTCCAGCAGCGCCTCGGGGATGGCCGCGCAGTTCAGCGCGGCGAAGGGGCGCTTGGCGCGCGGGCCGAGCTCGTGCAGGGCCCGCGCCAGGGCCTCCTTGCCGGTGCCGCTCTCGCCGAGCAGCAGCACCGGCACGGAAACGCCCGCCAGTCGCTCCACCGTGCGGCAAACGCGCAGCATGTTGTCGTCGGCGGTGATGATGGCGGAGATCGGGCTGGGCCGCGGTGCGGCGGCGAGCTGGCGGTTCTCCTCCTCCAGCGCGCGCAGGCGCAGCGCCCGGTCCACCACCGTGCGCAGCACGTCGAGGTCCACCGGCTTCTCGCAGAAGTCGTAGGCGCCGGCCGCGATGGCACGCAGCATGTTCGCGCGCTCGTCCCGCCCGCTGGCCACCACGACCGGCAGGCCCGGACAGGTCCGGCGCAGCGCGTCCAGGGTCGCGAACCCTTCGGACACGCCCTCCGGGTCCGGTGGCAGGCCGAGATCGAGCAGGGCGGCGGAAGGGTGCTCCCGCCGCGCCACGACCTCCGCCTGCCGCCGGTCGGAGGCGAGCACAACGCGGCAGCCCGGAAAGGCCCAGCGATACTGGGCGAGAAGGCCGGGATCGTCCTCGACGATCAGCAGCGTCGGCTTGCTCATGCGAAGGCCGCCTGCTGCCTGGCCGTGGCCCGGGTGGCGAGGGGCAGGCGGAGCCGCATGGTCGTGCCGTGGCCCTTGCGGCTCTGCACCTCCAACTCGCCGCCGGCCTCGCGGAGAAGCTCACGCGCCTGCCATGCACCGATGCCGTTGCCATCGGCCCGCGCCGTGCGGAGCGGCCGGAACAGTTCGTCCCGGATGAAGTCGGCCGTCATGCCCGCTCCCTGGTCCACGATATCGAGCAGCAGCGCGTCTCCCTGGTGGTGAAGGTGAAGCCGGACGGCCGCGCCTGGGGGCGAGGCCTCGATCGCGTTGTCGAGCAGATGCCCGACCGCGGCTTCGAACGCGTCGGGCCGCATGGCCGCCGAGCCGATCGCGTCGCATTCGACGGCAACCTGCGGGCCGCGGCTGCGCGCGATGGCGCGAAGCCGGTCGGGCAGGTCCGGCACGCTGCCAGCCGGATCGGAACGCTCGGCCACGCTCAGCGCGTCGGCGGGCTCGCGCAGGCGGGCGATGAGGGTGTCGATGCGCGCGGTCGCGGCACGCACGGTGATCAGCATGTCCCGCTGGAACTCCGGATCGCTGATGTTGTCCTCGGCATTGCCGAGAAGAAGCTTGAGGCCGCCGGATACGGTTTTCACGTCATGGGCCACGAAGGCGAACCGCGCGGCGTAGCTGGCCAGGCGCCGTCCGTCGGCGAGACGTTCCGCGGCCTGCCGCTCGGCCAGAAACATGGCCACCTCACGTCCCAGCGCGCGCAGCAGTTCGAAGACCTCGGTATCCAGGGGGAAGGCAGCCCGGGGCGGGGCGAGGAGCACGGTGCCGAGCACGCCGTCCCGGTGGTGCAGCAGAGGCACCGCGAGCCAGAGCGAGCCATATGCCTCCCGCAGCGCATCCGCGCCCGGCGTTGCGCCGGACAGCACGAGAACACGTTCGCCAGCCCCGAGTGCCTCCAGCAACGGCCCCAGCTCCGGCGCAGCGACCGAGGGGGCATTCCAGGAGCCAGCCCAGCGCAGGCCGCCAGCATGGGCCTCTCCCGGGGCATCGCGGAGCAGCAGGACGCCCGCAGGGCTATCCACGGCATCCGCGATCGCGCGCACGGCGCGCAAAGAGGCCGGCGCCTCGCCATCGGGCCCGGACAGGGCAGTGATGCAGCGCATCCATTCCCGTCTGTAATCGTAACGGGCACGGAAGAAGGGGTCAACCAGAAACCGCCGGATGCGGGAACGGGCGGAGCGGGACGCCAAGGCGACGACCAACGCCATGACCCCGCCCGCGACCACGCTGGCCTGCGCCGTGCGGCCCCAGCTGCCGCCCAGCTGCTCCATCATCTCGCCGGCGGCGCCGACGCCGAAGAGGAAGGTGCCGCTGACGATGAGGGTGGCGCCATGGAACACCGCCTGGCGCGAGACCGGCGGGCCGCGCCGCCAGCGGCGGTCCCGCAGCGCCGTCACCAGGAGCAGCCCTGCTGCGAGAATGGTCAGCGCGGCGCGCGCGTCGATCAGAATCGGCGAGAAACGGCGGGCGAGGATCGCCTCCACATACAGAACCATGTCGAACACGCCGAGGCCGCCGATGGCGATGCAGGGCAGGTTGACGTGCCAGCGGGCAGCCTCGCCGGCACCGCGGTAGACGTTCTCCGCCAGCAACACCACCAGGACGGCCAGGCCCAGACGCGCCACGATGGAGGGGTTGGCCAGGACGCCGCTCGCGGAAGGGGCGAACGCCACGCCGGACATGGGAGGTGCCCAGGCGACCAGGGCCAGAAAGGCTGCCCCGATCAGCCAGGACCGGCGCCGCCACCGTCCGGCCTCCGCCGATTCGCGCTCCTGCAGGTGAAGGAGCAAGGCGCACCAGAACAGCGCCCGCGCCAGCTCCAGCAACCCAGGCAGCCCGTCCATCGGGGCATCCTGCGGCCAGAGCGCCACGGCGCCTGACCAGACGGCGAGCGCCATGGTGCTTCCGCTGATCAGCCAGGTCGTGAAACCACGGCGACCGGTTGCGGCGACCAGAACAGCGATAAGGGCGCAGAACCCGGCACATGCAGCGTGGAGCGGCCACGACACGAGCAGGGTCGTGCCGACCCCGCTCATGGCCTTGTCGTGTTCCCGGCCAGGGGCCTCACCGCGACCCCTCCTGGAACAGGATCACGCGCACCGTTGCCACCAGGATCAGCAGGTCGAGGAAGAGGCTGCGGCGGCGCACGTAATAGAGATCATAGGTCAGCTTCTGGCGGGCATCCTCCACCGAGGCGCCGTAGGGGAAGTTGACCTGCGCCCAGCCCGTGATCCCCGGCTTGACCACCGCGCGGTCGGCGTAGTGCGGAATGACCTGGGAGAGCTGCTCCACGAAGGCGGGCCGTTCCGGGCGCGGCCCGATGAACGCCATGTCGCCCTTGAGCACGTTCAGCACCTGCGGGATCTCGTCGATGCGCGTCAGCCGCAAGAAGCGGCCGACCCGCGTCACCCGCGGATCCCGCCGCGTCGCCCATTGCGGCGCACCACCGGCCTCGGCATCCGTGCGCATGCTGCGCAGCTTGGTCAGGTGGATGATCTTGCCGCCCTTCCCGACCCGCGCCTGCCGGTAGAAGACCGGTCCGGGGCTGTCGAGCCGGATGGCCAGCGCCGCAAGCGCCGTGAGCGGCAGGGTGAGCAGCAACAGCCCGAGCGAGACGACCACATCGAAGGACCGGGAAACAAGCGCCTCACCGCGCGTCATGTGAGCGCCGCGCGCCGTCTCCAGCCAGCTCGGCTCCAGCGCGTCCAGATCCACCCGACCGGACAAGCGCTCAAGGAACTCCACCTCGCCGACGAGGCGGATCCCCGATCCCGCCCAGCTCTCCCGAAGAACCGGGGGAACCGTCTCGGGCTCGGGGGAGACCACCCAGCGGATGCCCCGCGCCTTCAGCTCCTGCGCGGCCAGGCCCAGCGTCTGCTCAGCGCCGGCTGCGGTGAGATCGGCCGAGCCCCCAAGCCGGAGCGCAACGCGAAACGGCTCTTCCGAGGCGGTGGGGCCCGCAGGGGGAAGCGTCACCAGCGAAGCGCGAGGCCCGTCGAGCACCGCGATCGGCTGGGTGAACAACCCGGTCCTGGCCACGCCCAGGAACAGAATCCGCGTCGTCAGCACCACGCCGGTGCCGGCAGCCGAAAGCATCACCACCGCAACAGCGGGGTTGTTCGCCCAGCCACCAAGATCAACCCGAAGGAACTCCACCGCCACCCAGGCAAGCGGGGCAAGCAGAACGGCCGTAAGCAGCGTGCCCGTCAGCAGGCCCCGCGCCTTCCGCCATCCGGTCGGATCGTGCATGCCCGTCGCCGCAGCGGCCAGGCCAGTGGAGAAGGCAAGAATTGCCGCAAGCCCGGCCGCCTGGAAAGCATCCGGCGAGCCCGGCCCGCCAATAGAGGCGGACAACGCGTAAATAACGGCGAAGCATACGATTGCCTCGGCCATGTAGAGGGCCAAGCCTTCGGATCGAACGCTATGGCCGAAAAGGCTGGTCATCCTGATCCGCTCCCCCTCGAAACCCACTCGACATGGCGTATCGCCACGCATAGATGCCGCTTCGCTCAAAGGAGGTTTTCCCTCTTGAGAGCCGAGCGGACGATCCTCGGTGGCGCCGTGCCGTGGATCACGGCAGCGAACAGTGGCTTCGATGTCGCGCACAAAGATGGCATCTCGCCCCCTGGAGCAAGTGCTAAGTCTCTCAACAATCTGTCATTCACCATTTTGACCACCGCAAACTTCTTCGAAGGTGTAACGTCCTTTGGCGGCTAACGCCGGACCCGGCGCCACTCAAACAAATGTGATCGAGGGTGTTGGAAAAGGATATTTCACCGAATCAAACGAAGTCTTCTAAAACCACTCCTGCAACAGTATCCCTAATATGTGATGCTCAGGCCCAGGCCGTTTTCGTCTAGGGACGCCGTCACATGCCCATGGGTTACGTTTGCGGTCCGATGGGAACGCGGATCGTTCCGATGCCACACCGGGAGCCGAGCTTGAACGACACAATGAAGGATGGAGCGCTGAACATGATGCAAAGGTGCCTCCACCCGAGCCGCGCCGGATTCGCCCGCCGAAACCCGGCGGGATCCCCAACCAGGCGCCCTGCCCCGCGCGCGGCGCTGGCCGCGCTGCTGCTGGCCGGCCTTCTGCAGGCCTGCTCCGGCCCCTCGAGCGCCCCGGTGCAGGAGGCGTCGGTCGCCGCGCCCGACTACGTCATCGGCCCGGGAGACGTTCTCAGCGTGTTCGTCTACCGCGCCCCCGAGCTGAGCGCGGCCGACCTGCCCGTGCGGCCGGACGGCCGCTTCTCCCTCCCGCTGGTCCAGGACGTGCAGGCCGCCGGCCGCACCCCGAGCCAGCTGAGCCGGGAGATCGAGGGACGGATGAAGCAGTACATCCGGGAGCCCGTGGTGTCGGTGATGGTGCGCTCCTTCGTGGGGCCGGCCGACCGCCAGATCCGCGTGATCGGCGAGGCGGCCCAGCCCCTGGCCCTGCCCTTCCGCGAGGGCATGACGGTGCTCGACGCCATGATCGCGTCCCGCGGCCTGACGCGTTTCGCGGCCGGGAACAGCGCGCGCATCATCCGCGTTGCCGATGGCCGGCCCAACGCTCCGCGGCAGACCATTCCCGTCCGCCTGCGCGACCTGCTGAACGAGGGCGATGTCGCCCAGAACGTTCCTCTGCGCCCGGGTGATACCCTGGTCATCCCGACCGGCTGGTTCTGATCGGACATCGGGCATGAACATCTCCTCCCAGATCAGGCGGCACGTCGCGGCCGCCTGGCGCCACCGGTGGAAAGCCCTGGCGTTGTCCTGGCTCATCTTCGCCATCGGCTGGGCGGGGGTGGGCGCCATCCCCGACCAGTACCGCTCCACGGCCCGCGTCTATGCGGACGCGGACGCGGTGCTGAGCACGCTGCTGCGCGGCATCGCGATCGACAGCACCGCGGGCCGCGAGGTCGAATTGCTTCAGCGGACGCTGCTCAGCCGGCCGAACCTGGAGCAGATCGTCGCCCGTACGGATCTCGACAAACGCGTCACCAGCGCTGCCTCCCGTGAGGGGCTGCTGGCTGCGCTGGCGAAGGACATCCGGCTGGCCCCGCAGACGCGGAACCTGTTCACCCTGGAATACCGGGACACCGACCCGCGCATGGCCAAGGACGTGGTCCAGGCCGCGCTCAACCTCTTCATCGAACTGGCGGCCGGAACGGACCGCCAGGGCATCGAGAACGCACAGGGCTTCCTGCTGCAGCAGATCGCCTCCTACGAGGTGCGCCTGCGCGAGGCCGAGCGGCGCCGCGCGGAGTTCCAGTCCCGCAACGTCGACATTCTTCCGGACCCGAACGGCGGCCTTTCTCGCCTGGAATCAGCCCGTGCCCGGGTCCGTCAGGTGCAGGGCGACCTGCAGGACGCCCGCACGCGGCGTGAGCTGACGCGCCAGCAGCTTACCGCCCAGCCGGCCATGATCGCGGCCGGCACGGAGGGCGGTGGCAACGGCCGTGCGGCCGAGCTGGAGCGCGAGCTGCGCGAGATGCGCCTTCGCATGACCGACGCGCACCCCGATGTCCGCGCGGCTCAGCAGGCCCTGGCCGCGGCCCGGGCGGGCGGCGGTGGTGGCGGTGGACGCGCGGTGATGCGCGCCAACCCGCTGCACGAGCAGCTCCAGATCCGCATGGTGGACGCCGATTCGCAGGTCGCCTCGCTCGAGCGCCAGATGCAGGACGCGAATTCCGAGCTGGAGCGGCTGGACGCCAAGGCCCGCGAGCAGCCCGAGGTGCAGGCGCAGTTCACCAATCTGGACCGCGACTACAACGTCCTGCGCCGCAACTACGAGGAACTGCTGGCCCGCCGGGAGTCCATCTCGCTGGCCGACGCGGCCCGCACGGGCTCCGACCGCGTGAAGCTCGAGGTGGTGGACCCGCCGACGGTTCCGAACCTGCCGGTCTCGCCGAACCGTCCGCTGTTGCTGGCCGGCGTGCTCGTGGCCGGCCTGGGTGCCGGGGTGGTGCTTGCGCTGCTGCTGTCCCAGCTCGACAGCGGCTTCTACACGGTGCACGACCTCCGCCGCCTCGACGTGCCGGTGCTCGGGCGAATTTCCGCCCAGCAACCGCGGCTCGCGCCAAGGGTGCTTTCCACGGCCGCCTTCGGCGCTGCCTGCGCGGTGCTTCTGGTCGCGTTCGCCGCGGCGATTGCGGGTCCCTCCATTCTCGCCCATGCCCCTGAATTCATTGCGCGGGCCTTCGCATGAGCACCCCCCAGTCTCCCACGTCGCGCAGCCATCTGATCGACCGCGCGGTTGAAGCCATGGGCGGGCTCGATGCCCTGGCCGTGCCGGCCCGGGGCGCTCCGGCGATCCCGCCGGTCGCTCCTGTGGCCGAGCCTCCGGCTGCGCGGGCCGAGGCGCGGTCTGCCCAGCCGGCTGGCCCGTCGGCCATCCCGGCGTCCTCGGTTGTTTCCGACAGCGCGGCTGCCGGTACGGGTGCCGCCGTGCTGGACGCCCCGGCGGCGCGCGCGCCGGCGCCGGATATGCCGGCGGTCACGACGGTGCCGCTGGATGCCTTGCTTGCGGCGGGCCTCGTTGCCACGCCCGGCAAGGGCCGCAGCCGCGCCTCGGAGGAGGTGAGCGTGGTGCAGCATCAGGTGCTGCGCACCATGCTGTCCGCGCCGCCGGCCGATGCGCGATCCCGCGTCGTGCTGGTGACCAGCGCGCGCCCGGGAGAAGGCAAGACGTTCCTGTCGCTGAACATTGCCGCTAGCCTTGCTGCCGGCGGGTCTCATCCCGTCGTCCTCGTGGATGCGGATGGCAAAGTGGATTCTCTCAGTCACCTTCTCGGACTTGCCGATCGCCCCGGTCTGCGCCTGCTCGCGGCCGAGGGTGGCCGGAACGCGCGCAACATGGTGGTTCCGACGGCGGTGCCGCGCCTATCGCTGCTGCCCTATGGCGCGGCGCCGGCCAAGGGCCCTGGCGTGCCGCCGGGCACCGCGCTGACCGCCGCCGTGCGGCAGGTTTCAGCCGCCCTTCCGGGTCATGTGATCGTGCTGGATACGCCCCCTGCCCTGTCCACCAGCGATGCCGGCACCCTGGCCGGGGTCGCCGGCCAGGTGCTGGTGGTGGTGGAGGCGGAGCGCACGCAGCGCAGCGAGGTGGAGGCGGCTCTGGATCTTGTGGAAGCCTGCCCTGTTCTCCAGCTCGTGCTGAACAAGGCGCGATTCTCGGAAAGCGACACCTTCGGAACCTATGCGGGCGCCTATGGCGCTGACGCGCAGTGAGCCGCCCCCGTCCGAGCGCGCCGCCCCCCATGCGGGCGGCGGTGCTGGCACTCGCATGCGCCTTCGCGGGCTCCGCGGCGGCGCAGGAGACCACCGGGTCGGGGCTGGCTTCCGATACGGGTGCCGAGCGGCCGGGTGAGGCGACCTCCGGCGAGACCACGGTGCCCGACGTCACGGATCTGACCCGTCCGGACCGGCCCACCACCTTCGACCCCTTCTCGCCGCGTGGGGCGGCCGACACCTTCTTCGGCGCCTCGCCCGTCGGGCGTCTCGGATCGGGGCTCGCCCCGGACGAGGCGGGGCTCTTCGTCGGATCCCCGGTGCAGCCGGGCGGGCTCGGGGCGCCGCTCGGCCCTCCGGCGGGACTCGGTCTCGCGCCCGGGCAGGCCTATACGGTCCGCCCCAGCGTCGGCCTGCAGCAGCTCTACACCGACAACCTGTTCAACACGCGCAACAACAAGCGTGATGAATTCATCACCACCATCACGCCCAGCATCTACGCGGCGGCGGACACTGAGCGGCTCCGGGGCAGCCTGGCCTATCTGCCGACCTTCGCGCATTACGCGAACACGTCGGGGCAGGACCGGCTGGACCACCGCTTCGCGGGTTCGGCGCTCGCCACCCTGCTTCCGGGCTCCTTCTATCTTTCGCTGAGCGGCTCGGCGGATACCCGCACGGCAACGGGCGGCTTCACGCCCGAGGGCACGACGGTCGTTGACCGCCGCAACAACGTGCAGACCTTCAACGTCCAGGCCTCGCCCTACTACGTGCAGCGCTTCGGCGGCTGGGCGACGGCCATCGTCGGCTACGCCTATGGGCACGGCTCCACCTCCGGCAACGATGCCTTCGTCCCGGGCACGCAGCAGCGCTTCTTCACCTCGCAGAGCTACAACTCGAACCAGCTCTTCGGGGTGTTGCGGAGCGGGGAGAACCTGGGCCGCGTCGCGCTGGAGGGCCGCGCCAGCGGTACCACCTATGAAGGCACGGGCGTGCTCGACGGTGCGCACCGCAGCGAGACCTCGGTGCAGGCGCTTTACGCGATCACCCGCAACATCGCGGGCTTCGTCGAGGGCGGCTACGAGAACCAGAAGTATGCGGGCACGCCGCGGGTCGAGATCAGCGGCCCGATCTGGTCGGTGGGCGCAAGGCTCCGCCCGAACGAGGACAGCCTGGTGATCGCCCGCTATGGCCGGCGCGACGGCTACAACTCCGCCGCCCTGGAGGCGCAGGTCTCGATCGGCCCGCGCACCCGGCTCGTCGCGACCTACCAGGACCGGCTGACCACCAGCACCCGGCGCGGAAACGACCTGCTTTCCTCCGCCTCGCTGGACGAATCGGGCTATCCGCTGAGCCGCGGCAACGTCTTCTCTCCCGGCGCGGACAGCTCCAGCTTCTCCGGCAACCCGTTCCTCGCGACGCAGGGCGGGCTGCTGCGGGTCAAGCGCGCGGCGGCGGCCATCAGCCGCAGCTTCACGCGGGATGTCGTCACGCTCTCGGTGTTCCGCGAGGAGCAGCTTCCGGTGGCCAGCACGCCGGAAAGCACCGTTTTCTCGCAGAAGGCGACGTCGGGCAGCCTCGCCTGGTCGCACCAGCTCACGCAGGAGATGACGGCGATCGGCTACGTTCAGTACGGCACCTACTCCTCGTCCGGTTTCGGTTCGGGGAACAACGCGACGGCCAGCGCCTCGCTCGTGCGCCGCTTCACGCCCCAGCTATCGGGCAGCGTGCAGTACGCCATCAGCCGCCGCGACAGTGGCGACCGCTTCAGCAACGGCGGCGCCAGTATCCAGAATCTCGTCCTCGTCTCGCTGCGGCAGGACTTCTAGGGACGACACGGATGTACAACGAATACTACGGGTTCCGCGAAGCGCCTTTCCAGATGACGCCGAACGCGCGGCTCTTCTTCCCGAGTTCGGGCCACAGCCGGGCGGAGCGCCATCTTCTGTTCGGCCTGTCGCAGGGCGAGGGTTTCGTGGTGGTCACGGGAGAGGTCGGCGCCGGCAAGACGACGCTGGTCGAGCGGCTCTGCGCGCGGCTCGATCCCAGTGGCTTCGCCGTGGCGCGGATCGCCACCACGCAGGTGGCGGCGGATGACCTGCTCGCGCTCGCCGCCGATGCGTTCGGCGCGCCGATGGAGGGCAGCAAGGCCAACGTGCTGCGCGCCGTCGGCACGGCCTTGCAGACCGGCCCGCAGCGTCACGTGCTCATCGTGGACGAGGCGCAGGCGCTTCCCTTCGCCGCGCTGGAGGAGCTGCGCATGCTTTCCAACCTGACGGGGGAGCAGGGGCAGCCGCTGTTGCAGATCATCCTGCTGGGACAACCACAGCTTCGCCGCACGCTGTCCAGCCCCGACCTGGACCAGCTCCGCCAGCGCATCCTGGCCTCCTACCACCTGACGGGTCTCTCGCCGGAGGAAACCCACGCCTATGTGGAGCACCGCCTGCGCGCGGTGGGCTGGGATGGCCGCCCGAACTGGGAGCCGGAGGCGCTGGACAGCGTGCATCGACACAGCGCCGGCATCCCCCGCCGCATCAACCGCCTGTGCTCCCGCGTGCTGCTGGCCGGCGCGCTGGAGGAGACCTGGACCTTCACCAGCGGCCTCGTGGAATCGACGGCGCAGGAGCTGGAGGACGATCTCGGCACCGGCGCGCGCGGTGCGGTGGGTGTTCAAAGCTTTGGCGATGGCGACGCGGCGGAGATCGCCCGGCGCCTCGGCTCGGTCGAGGGCATGCTCGCGCGCCACGACCGCGTTCTCGGCCGTCTGGCCGACCTGTTCAACATGCCCCGGGGGAAGGCGTGAGCAATCCGCCCGGCAGCACGCCCGTGCAGAACGCCATGAGCGTGGACGTGGAGGACTGGTTCCAGGTCCAGGCCTTCGACGGCGTGATCCCACGCGCCTCCTGGGACGGCTTCGCCCCAAGGGTGGAAGCGAACACGGACCGCATTCTCGCGGCCTTCGACCGTGCCGGGGTGCGCGCCACCTTCTTCACCCTGGGATGGGTGGCGGAGCGGCAGCCCGCGCTGGTGCGGCGCATCGCCGCGGCGGGGCATGAACTGGCGAGCCATGGCTGGGGCCACGACCTGGTGAACCGCCTGGGCGAGAACGGCTTCCGCCAGGATATTCGCCGCGCCAAGCGCCTGCTGGAAGACGTGGCGGGCGTGCCGGTGGTCGGGTACCGCGCGCCCACCTTCTCGATCGGCCCGGTATCCACCCCCTGGGCGCACCGCGTCCTGGCGGAGGAGGGCTATACCTATTCCTCCTCGGTTTTCCCGATCCGGCACGACCTCTACGGCGCACCGGACGCGCCCCGTGTTCCGCATCGTCCGGACAGGGATGGGGTCACGGAGGTTCCGATGACCACCGTGCGCGCCATGGGCCGCAACCTGCCCTGTTCCGGCGGCGGCTGGTTCCGGCTGGTGCCTTATCCCCTGTTCCGTGCCGGGCTGCGCCGGGTGAACAAGGCGGAGGGGAGGCCGGGCGTTTTCTACTTCCACCCCTGGGAGGTCGATCCTGACCAGCCGGACGTGCCGAGCGCGCGGCGCCTGTCACGCTTCCGCCATCGCGTCGGCCTGGGCGTGATGGAGGCGCGGCTGAACCAGTTGCTGCGTGACTTCTCCTGGGGCCGCATGGACGAGGTCTTCGGCCTGGCGGGCCTGCCCGAACCCGTGGGGGCCTGAGCCAGTGGCAATTCGCGTGCGGCCGCTGGATGCAGCGGCAGTGGGCGCCTGGGATGCGTTCGTGCGTGCCCATCCCCAGGGCAGCTTCTTCCATCTTTCCCCCTGGCAGGGCGTGATCGAGCGCGCTTTTCGCCACAAGACGCACTTTGCCCTGGCGGAGCAGGACGGCGCCATCGTGGGCGTGCTGCCGCTTGCCCGCATGAAGACGGCACTGTTCGGGGACCTGCTCGCCTCCACCCCCTTCTGCGTCTACGGCGGCCCGCTCGCCGCCACGCCCGAGGCGGCGGCGGCGCTGGAAGCCCACGCCATCGACCTGCACCGCTCCACCGGCGCGGCCTGCCTGGAGTTCCGCCACCTGCGCCTTCCGGTGCCGGATCCGGCGGAACGCGGCTGGGGGATGCGGCCGCCGCTCTACTGGACCTTCCGCAAGCCCATCACGGGCGATGCAGAGGCCGACATGAAGGCGATTCCGCGCAAGCAGCGCGCGATGGTCCGCAAGGGCATCCAGAACGGCCTGACATCGATCTCCAACGGCGACATCGACACGCTGCACCGCGTGTATGCCGAGAGCGTCCGCAATCTCGGCAGCCCCGTGTTTCCGCGCCGGTACTTCAAGGCGCTGGCCGAGGCCTTCCCCGGCGAACACGACGTGACCACCGTGCTGCACGAGGGCAAGCCGGTCGCCTCCGTGCTGAACTTCCACTTCCGCGAGGAGGTGCTGCCCTATTACGGCGGCGGCACCGCGGCGGCCCGCGGCGTCGCGGCCAACGACTTCATGTACTGGGAGGTGATCCGCCGCGCGGGCTCCGAGCGCGGGGCACGGCTCTTCGACTTCGGGCGCAGCAAGTCAGAAACGGGCGCCTTCTCCTTCAAGAAGAACTGGGGCTTCGAGCCGACGCCGCTGCATTATGCCTACCGCCTGCGCCCCGGCGCCAAGTTGCCGGAGAACAACCCGAAGAACCCGCGCTACGCCACCATGATCTCCGTCTGGAAGCGGCTGCCGTTGCCGGTGGCCAATATTCTCGGTCCGCCGCTCACGCGCGGGCTGGGATGAGGCCGCCGATGTCCCGTCGCCTGCTCTTCCTCTGCCACCGCATCCCCTACCCGCCCGAGAAAGGCGAGAAGATCCGGGCCTGGCACATCCTGGATCACCTGGCAGAAAGCTGGGACGTGGAGCTGGGCTGCCTGGTGGACGACCCGGCCGACCTCGACCACCTCGGCGTGCTGCGCGCCCGCTGCGCGGCGGTGGAGTGGCGCGCGGTGGGGCGCCGGACCCAGGCCATGCGGGCCGTGACCGCGCTTCGCCCGGGCCTGCCGCTCACGCTCGGCTGGTTCCATGAACCCGGGCTGAGCGCCTGGGCGCGGGAGGGCCTCGCGGCCGGGCGCTACGGCGGGGTCTTCGTTTATTCCTCGGCCATGGCGCCCTATGCCATGGGCCCGGCATCCTCCCGCCCTGCCCCGCGCAAGATCCTGGACATGGTGGATGTCGATTCCGAGAAGTGGCGCGCCTATGCCGCCGGGGCTGGCCTGCCGATGGGACCGGTCTGGGCGCGGGAGGCGCGCACGCTGCTGGCCTTCGAGCGCCGCGCGGCGGCCGCCTTCGACCTCAGCCTCTTTGTTTCCCGCGCCGAGCGCGACCGCTTCGTGGAACTCGCGCCCGAGGCGGCAGCGCGCGCGGACTGGCTGGAGAACGGCGTGGATCTGCGCCGCTTCGATCCCGCCATCCCTCAGGAGCGGCCCTTCGGCGCCGCCCCGGCCCTGGTTTTCACGGGGACCATGGACTACCGCCCGAACGTGGAGGCCGTGACCTGGTTCGCGCGGGAGGTCATGCCGATCCTGCGCCAGCGCAGCCCGGCGCCCGAGTTCCACATCGTCGGCGCCAGCCCCGCTCCGGCCGTCACGGCCCTGGCGGCGCTGCCGGGCGTGCACGTCACCGGGCGCGTGCCGGATGTCCGTCCCTATCTCGCCCATGCGGCGGTCGCGGTCGCGCCGCTCCGCATTGCCCGCGGAATTCAGAACAAGGTGCTCGAAGCCATGGCCATGGCACGCCCCGTCGTCGCCTCGCCCCAGGCCTTCGAGGGCGTGCGTGCCCGGCCGGGCCAGGATCTGCTGGTGGCCGATGGCCCGGCCGAAACCGCCCGCTGCGTGGCGGAGGTGCTGGATGGCGCCCATCCCGGCCTCGGTGACACCGCCCGTGCCGCGGTGCTCGGCGCCTATGACTGGTCGGCGACCCTCCGGCGCCTGGATCCGATGATGGAGGGTGGCCGGGAGGCCGCTGCGGCATGAACGCCCTGGGAAACCGCATCCAGGTGCAGGCGCCGCCGCGGCAGGCCCGCTGGGGGGCGACGCTGGCCGTGTCCGTCGCCGCGCTCGCGCTGTTCGGCTTCCTGTTCCGCGAGGAGATCCTGGCGGCGGTCCGCACCTGGGAAAGCTCCACCGCCTATAATCACTGCTGGCTCGTTCTGCCGATCGCGGTGTGGCTCGCCTGGACACGCAGGGACCGCCTGGCGCGTCTCGGGCCTATGCCCTCCCCCATTCTGGCGCTTCTGATCCTTCCACCGGCCGTGGCCTGGCTGCTGGCCGAGCGCATGGGGATCATGGAAGGCCGACAGCTGGCGGCAATCGGCCTGTTCTGGGCCATGGCCCTGGCGCTGCTTGGCTGGCGCCTGTGCCGCGCCATGGCGGCACCGCTTCTCTACCTGATCTTCCTTGTTCCCTTCGGGGAGTTCCTGGTTCCGCTGCTGCAATCCGTCACGGCCCATTTCGTGGAACTCGGGCTCCGGGTCCTCGGCATCCCGCACTATGTGGACAGCCTGATCATCGAGACCCCGGCGGGAACCTTCCTGGTCGCCGAGGCCTGCGCCGGGCTCCGTTTCCTGGTCGCCGCCCTCGCCTTCGGGGCGCTCTATGCGTTCACCCTGTTCCGCAGTCCCGGACGGCGCTTCGCGGTTCTGCTGGCGGCGCTCGTCGTTCCCGTTGTGGCCAACGGGATCCGCGCCCTCGGGATCGTGGTGCTCGCGCAGCATCTCGGTTCGGCCGAGGCGGCCGCGGCGGATCACGTGGTCTATGGCTGGGGCTTCTTCTCGGTGGTGATCATCCTGCTGATCCTGGTGGGGCTGCCTTTCCGCGAGGACATGCCGCCCGAGCCAGGAACCCGGCCGGCCCCGCTGCGCGAGCCTGTCGGGGCGGCGCGTCTCGCGCTCGCCGCGGTGCTGGTGGGTCTGTTCGCCGGGGCTGCTCCGGCGCTTGCCGCCGGCCTGAACGATGCCGCGGGTGTTGCTCCCCTGGCAGCCACGCCGCGCCTGGAACCCACGGCCGGCTGCACGGCAATGGCGGACGGTGCCCTGGACTGCGGCGCGCTCACCGCCTCGGCACGGCTTCTCGTGTTCCCCGCCCGCACCACCTGGGCCGGAGTGGCCGCGGCGCGGCGGCGCCTGCTGGGCAACGAGGACGAGGCCCTGGCCTTTCGCATCGAGGCAGGCCCGGCGACATGGGACGCGCGCCAGCCACCAGCGGGCAACGAGACCGTGGCGGCGGCGGCCTGGCTCGACGGACACTTGGCCGGAGACGGCCTCCGGTCGCGCGCCACGCAGGCGCTCAACAGCTTGGGCGGTCAGGGCGGCTTACCCGTGGTGGTGGCCATCGCTCTGCGGCCCAAGGCCGGCGATGCGGCGGTACCCACTCCGGCCGAGCGTCGCGCGCTGCTGACGGCGATCGCTGGGTCGCAGGCCGAGCTGGTGGGGCGCGCCGACGCCCTGTCCCGCCGCGCGGGATCCTGAGGGGGCATGTCGGCCTTCTTTACAAAGTCGGATCGGAACGCTCTGATAATAGCGCAAGATGCTGATTTTGAAGCGCAATACCGTTTGGCACGGTCGTTGCGGTTAGCGGTTCGGGGGCGGCCGCGAGTGGCGCCTCGCACTTTTCTGTCAGCGAAGGACCAAATTGATGCGCAAGTTACTTC